>Ga0256404_1000224_pt1 | contig 142759 bp, 121 predicted proteins | sample RumenRJG_01DNA_FD_185990 | JGI IMG/M metagenome (GOLD analysis project Ga0256404, IMG submission 185990) | Bovine rumen microbial communities from Lethbridge, Alberta, Canada - RJG_01 | ecosystem: Host-associated > Mammals > Digestive system > Stomach > Rumen | place: Canada: Alberta... | reverse complement strand
TACTCGGCACCCCGCCGGGGCGGCTGTCCTCGCTACGCTTCGGAAATCCGCCCCAGCGGGGTTACTCATAGGGCCACCCGCTGGGTGGTATCTCTGATTGCTGAACACACAGTTTTGCAGGTGCCCCCTAATTTTGCCACAGATAATGGGGCTGGCTGGCACAGTCCTTGCAAGAGCATAACCGTTAACAGAAATCAATAAACTGAATAAAGACGATGAAACAGATGAAACAATGGTTGATGACGGCTGCCGTGGTGGCAGTGTGTGGATCGGTAACTGGTTGTAAGCCTGGTGCCAACCAACTTCCGGTCAACGGAACGATGGAGAGCGCCGAGGAAGTGGGCGACGCGCCACAGGCCGTGCATGACGCCATGGCTCGGGTCAACATTGATGACCGCTATGAGGTGGTGATGGACGACAAGACGACAGGAGTGAGTGTATATAGCCTGCTCAATTGTGGCGACACGGTGTCGAGCGAGGGCTATGGCATGGTTGTCGGCAAGGGTGACATCAAGACGGCACTGCCTAAGTTGCACCACGGCCGCATGCCGCGCGCCCGCTACGATGCGGCTACGGGAGACTTGTGGATCGTGGGCAGCGATCTGGAGGGCACTGGCGTGAATGTTGAGCGTCCCTATCTGCTGCGCTTTGATGGCGATGGCTATGCCTCGGTGGTCACCTCGATCGCTCCCTATGACATGCAGCAGGCCTTATGCCAAGCGCTCACTTATAGCGTCAACGGCCAGGATATCACTTTCTATGCCGAGGGTAAAGAACTGGCCAAGGCTACCAATCACATCACTGATATGGGCGACATCATGGACGATGCCATCTACATCGGCGAACAGATCGCCTATGGCATCGAAGGCCCGGCAGCGAGTCCTATAACGGTTAGTGTCACCCCTGGTCTGAACTTTGTTGTGGGCAAGGTGTTGCACTACGACGACATGCCCACCATCAGCGCTACCGTCACCCTGAACGACGCTGGAGGTTTCACGCTCAGCGACTTCAAGGCCAGCCACTAAGCAACAACACCTCAAATTGATTTAACAGACAACTGAAGCATCTGAAGGCATCTGCGTGCGTTATTGACGTGATCGCAGATGCCTTCAGATATATCCGGACAAGTCTATTGTTTTTCCTAAAAAAAACTGCCAGCCGGTGTTTCGGTAGCGGTTGTTAGCCCATGGAGACCTTCTCGGGGTTCAACTCGCCGATAGCCTTGCCATTGTTGAGCGACGAACTGCGGCGCATGATTTCCTCCATGCTGTCGATGACGTTGACGATGAAGTCGCCCAGTTTCTCAGCCTCGCAGACGATGTCCATGTAGAAGATACCAGCCTTGTAGGGATACTTCTTCTGGTTGACGTTCTCGATATTCTCGGTACGGCAAGCGTTGCGGAAGTTGTTGATTTCGCGCTCCTTGTTGTAACTGCGCATGAGGTCCTCGGGGGTGACGTTGTCCATGTCGCTCAGCACCATGAGCATATTGGTCATGGCCTCGCTCACCAGTCGCAGCATCTCGTCGATGTTAGCATAGTTGTGCTCGTTGAAGTGGGCGTCGGCCTCCTCTTTGCGCACGAGCGCCTTGGCAATGTTGTTGCAACTGTCGCCGATGCTCTCCAACTCGCTGATGATGCTCAACAGGCTTGCCACACGCGCCTTGGCCATGCTACTCAGACGGCCGTCAAGCACCTTGTTCAGATAACTGCCGATCTCAAACTCCATGCGGTCGGTGATGTCCTCATATTTCTCGACTCGCGACAGCAGTTTGTTGAATTCGGGCGTTCCCGTCTTGGTGTGCACGAGTTCCTTAACCATGCCCAGCATGCGCTCGACACGGCCTGCAAACACGACGATCTCGCGCTGGGCCTGGTCGATGTTCAACTCGCTGGCACTCATCAGACCGCCCTGGATATACTTCAACTGGAATTCCTCGTCCTCCTTCTTCTTGCTCTTGATGATGAAGTTGAGCAACTTCACGTACAACTTGGTGAACCAGATCATGATCAGCAGGTTGCAGAATTTGAAGATGGTGTGGAACATGGTCATGCCGATCGACATGGCCACCTGCTCTCTCATCAGGGCGTTACCATCCACGCTGGCACCGCCTTTCACACTGTTATATAATGCCAGAGGGTCGCCCAGGTTGAACAGGTCCCTGACCACCCAGGTGACCATCGATACAAAGGGCTGGAACACAGCCAGCACCCACACGGCGCCAAACATGTTGAACAGAGCGTGGCCCAGGGCCGCCTTCTTGGCCTCGGCATTGCCGCCGAGCGAAGCCAGCAGCGGCGTGATGCTGGTACCGATGCTGGCACCCAGCACCATGGCACAGGCGATGTCAAACGAGATCCACCCCTTAGACGCCATAATCAGCACGACGGCAAAGGTGGCGGCACTCGACTGGATGACCATGGTCACAACCCAACCCACCAGCGTGAAGAACAGGATTGACAGGAAACCCATCGACGTGTATTGCTGCAACGAGGCGAATATCTCGGGCGACTTGGACAGGTCGGGCACATTGGCGCTGATGGCATCGAGTCCCATGAACAGGAAAGCGAAACCAATGAGCAATTCACCGATGTTCTTGTAGTTATTCTTCTTGATAAACAGCATGGGCACGGCAAACGCCAGCAAGGGCAGCAAGAAGGCCGACATCTTGACCTTGAAGCCAAAGATGGCGATGATCCACTCGGTGAAAGTGGTACCCAGCGCTGCGCCGAAACTGACTGCTAACGACTGCTCCAGCGGCATCAGACCGGCGTTGACAAAACTCACCACCATCGATACCGATGCCGATGAACTCTGAATCAGTGCAGTGATGACAATACCAGTGATAATGGCAAGGAAGCGGTTCTTGGTCATCCATGCCAGGATAGAGCGCAAACGGCTACCTGCGGTCTTCTGCAAACCTTCGCTCATGATCTTCATACCATACAGGAAGAGACACACGGCACCCAGCAAGGCCAGAAAATCAACTAAGGAGTAATCCATTGGATAGAAGTTGTGTAAAATGTGATGATTAAAATTTGGTGACAAAATTAAGACAAAATTTGGACATAGCAGAGCATCTGAGTCATGATTTTGTGCCCTGACGCCGCATTTTAATCCCATTGAGCACCCAACTGCCTAAAAAATCGTGCCTTTGGCCCAAAGATTTCGGTGGTTTTGTCAAATAACTACGACAAGCATTTCACCTATTACAAAAATATTGAGTAACTTTGTCCCCCTCAAATCGAGAATACATTGATTTACAACAGAATCAACAGTTTACTAACCAATTAATACAAAAAAAATGATGAAGAAATTCTACTCATTCCTGCTCATTGCAGCCGTGGCTGTCGGAGCAATGGCCGACGAGTTTATCAGCGATGGCTCGGGCAACGTGTACACCTTCAACAGCCTGAGCCAGATCGAGGGCACAGGCGTGACCCTGCAAGAGGACGGCTCCTATCTGGTAAGCCAGAACTTCACCATCGCCGAGGGCGATGTGCTGCAACTGGCCAACAACGACGTCATCAAGATGGGCAACAGCGTGCAGATCACCATCAATGGTGATGCTGACTTCGCTCCTGCCGACACTGCCGTCGTCACCCGCGACGCCGAGGATTCCAACCCCAAGGGCTTCTGGATGCTGGGCGAGAACGGCAATGCCAACCTCAAGAACGTCACTTTTGAGTACGTGGGCATCGTATTTGGCGGTGTGGGCAGCAGCCTCACTGCCGACAACTGCACCTTCACCCTGCACAACGGCAAGTCGTCGAGTTCGGGTGCTATCTCGTTCAACGCTTCGTGCGACAACAACGTTATCGAGAACTGCTACTTTATCGAGAACACGCTCAACGCTATCGGTTGCGGTGCCACCAATCCCGTGGGCATCATCATCCGCAACAACGTGTTCTGGCACAACACCACCGACAACCGCAACAAGCCCCAGATCAATATGACCTGCGCCGGTGACTACGACATGCACATTGTCGACAACCAGGTTATCGGCGGCCAGTTCACCCTCTCGGGCGGCATCGGCGTGAGCAACATGATGGGCCTGGCACACACTGGCAAACTCTACATCGAGAACAACTACATCACCGAGAACCGCTACGGTATCACCACCATCGGATCGGTAGATGCAGTCATCAAAAACAACGTCATGGTCGACAACTGCTACGAGACCAATGCCAACAACGGCGGCAGTTGCATCAGCATCTATGACAGCAGCAGTAGCAGCAACATCTACATCGAGGGTAACTGGATGGAAGGTGGACTGTGGGGCATCACCGTGCCCACGGGCGCTCCCAACATCAACATGGGTAAGGTCGAGGATCCCACGGCCGAAGACTTCAACCCCGGCAACAACACCTTTGTGGACAACGGCAATGGCGGCGTGCTCTACGACCTGTTCAACAACGGCACCGGCACCATCTGGGCACAGGGCAACACCTGGAACGTAGCCGTTCAGGACGAGGCCAGCATCGAGGAGGTCATCTACCACCAGGTTGATGATCCCACCAAGGGTCTGGTCATCTTCATGCCCGCCAAGAGCCCCGGCAGCGGCGTCGAGGAAATCGAGGCAGCACAGCAGGCCGATGGCCTCTACTACAACCTGCAGGGTATGCCCATGCAGACTCCCCATGCCGCTGGCATCTACATCCACAACGGCAAGAAGATCCTTGTGAAGTAAACCCCCTCATGACAACCCAACTCCATAGGAAAACAACCTAAGGGGAAAACAACAAGTACAATAAATACAACGCCATCTGGTTTGCAGTTTGTATTTTAACGGCAACTGGAACAACTCAAACAACTATTTATCAAGTCGTTTGGGTTGTTCCTTCCGTTTTTATAGATTCTATAAAACAACGATAAAGGGAAAACAATAAATACAATAAGTGCAATGTATTGAGGCCCGATTATTTGTTTCCTGTTTTCCGCATTGGGGCACGCCGTTGTGTTGCTCTAGATAAGCAGGTCGAAGGCCTGCACAAGGCCAGCGGCCTTGACTTGAGGTAACACCACGGCGCGAGGGCTGTAGGTCCTCGTGGCGTGGTGGCTCGAATGCTACTCACGATGGGCCCTGAAGGGGGCCACTAACTGCGACATTTCCTAAGCCTGTGGTGTGTGGCCCTCTACGAGGCCCGATTATTTGTATTAGTTGTATTTATTGTTTTCCTTTTTATATTCGCCAATCAAGTAGTCTCAATTATCTGAAAAATCATTGTCTTTTTTGTCTTTCTTATCTTCAAATCAGTGTGTAAGGAAATTTTTCGTACCTTTGCACTTCAAATAGGTAACAACAATAAAAAAAGATTCAACAATGGAGAAAGAGAAGAAATATGCACGCACCCTAGTGACCACGGCATTGCCCTATGCCAACGGCCCTGTCCACATCGGTCACCTGGCAGGAGTGTATGTGCCTGCCGACATCTATGTGCGCTACCTGCGCCTGCAAGGCGTGGATGTGATGTTTGTGGGTGGTAGCGACGAGCACGGTGTGCCCGTAACCCAGCGTGCCCGCAAGGAGGGCATCACTCCGCAGCAGGTCGTTGACCGCTATCATGAGTTGATCAAGGCATCGTTTGAGGAGTTAGGTATCTCATACGACATCTACAGCCGCACGACCAGCAAGACGCATCACCAGTTTGCCGCTGAATTTTTCCGCAAACTCTATGATGACGGCAAACTCATCGAGAAGACCACCAAGCAGTTCTATGACGAGGCGTCGGGCAAGTTCCTGACCGACCGTGACGTGGAGGGCGAGTGCCCCTACTGCCACCATCCGGCAGCCAAGGGTAACCAGTGTGAGGACGGTTGTGGCCGCGACCTGGATCCGACCGAACTGATCAACCCTCACGCCAAGGACAGTGACGCTCCGCTCGTGCTCAAGGACACCACCAACTGGTTCCTGCCCCTGAACGAGTATGAGGGCTGGCTCAAAGAGTGGATTCTGGAGGGTCACAAGGAGTGGCGCAGCAACGTCTATGGCCAGTGCAAATCGTGGCTCGACAATGGTCTGCAGCCCCGTGCGATGACGCGCGATCTGGACTGGGGCATCCCCGTTCCCGTCGAGGGTGCCGACGGCAAGGTGCTCTATGTGTGGTTTGACGCGCCCATCGGCTACATCAGCAACACTAAGGAACTGTGCGAGGCTCAGCCCGAGCGCTGGGGCACCTGGCAGCAGTGGTGGCAGCAGGAGGACACACGCCTCATCCACTTCATCGGCAAGGATAACATCGTGTTCCACTGCATCATCTTCCCCACCATGATGAAGGCTCACGGCGATTACATCATGCCCGACAACGTGCCGGCCAACGAGTTCCTCAACCTCGAGGGTGACAAGATCTCGACGAGCCGCAACTGGGCCGTATGGCTGCATGAGTATCTCAAGGACTTCCCCGGCAAGCAGGACGTGCTGCGCTATGTGCTCACCGCCAACGCTCCCGAGACCAAGGATAACGACTTCACCTGGAAGGACTTCCAGGCCCGCAACAACAGCGAGTTGGTGGCCATCCTGGGCAACTTTGTGAACCGAGCCTTGGTGCTCACCCACAAGTTTTGCGGTGGCATTGTGCCCGAGGCCGGTGAGTTGACCGACATCGACCGTGAGGCCATCGACGAGTTCAAGAACGTGAAGGCCACGCTGAGCGACAACATCGAGCACTTCCACTTCCGGGAGGCTCAGAAGGATGCCATGAACCTGGCCCGCATCGGCAACAAGTACCTGGCCGACACCGAGCCCTGGAAACTCGCCAAGACCGATATGGCCCGCGTGCAGACCATTATGAATTTGGCTCTGCAGATCACCGCTAACCTGGCCATCGCCTTTGAGCCGTTCCTGCCCTTCAGCGCTAAGAAGTTGCGCGACATGATCGGTATGGAGCAGGCCGACTGGGGCCGTCTGGGCGACATCGACATCCTGCCTGCAGGCCGCACGCTGGAGCAGCCCGTGCTCTTGTTCGAGAAGATCGAGGACGACGTTATCGACGCTCAGATTCAGCGCCTGGAGCGCATCAAGCAGGAGAACATCATCAACAACTTCAAGCCTAAGCCCGTCACCACCTCGTGCACCATCGACGACTTTGCCAAACTCGACATCCGCGTGGGCACCGTACTGGCATGCGAGAAGGTGAAGAAGGCCGACAAACTGCTGAAGTTCACCATCGACGACGGCATGGCCGGACGCACCATCATCAGCGGCATCGCCAAGTGGTATCAGCCCGAGGAACTGGTGGGCAAGCAGGTGTGCTTCATCGCCAACTTCCCGCCCCGCAAACTCAAGGGCATCGAGAGCCAGGGCATGATTCTGAGTGCCGAGGATGCCGGAGGCCGCCTTGTGGTCATCGGCCCGACAGGTCCCGTCAAGCCCGGCTGCCAAGTGGGGTGACACGACCAAAACCTTTTTAAACAACAAAAACAACTTTTCTTTGGCATCCGCGCTAACGATTTTTGAATTTTGCGTGGTGTTAGAAGACAAGAAAGACAAGAAAGACAATTCTCATGGCGAGAAATAACTTTCTTGTCTTTTTTATTATTCTAATTAATTGTCCCATGTTACTTGATGAGGTCAATGATATTAAAATATGTTAAATAATTGGATATTATTTGGTTTATATTATAAACCGCTTTATCTTTGCAGCGTGAAATAAGAACGGTAATCGCGAGTGCTGTTCTTTTTTCGGAGAGTTTTAGTTTATATTTTAAACCGCTTTATAGCCAAATAAAAACAATTCAAGTTATGGAAGAGAAGAAAATGACCGAGCGCGAGAGCCTCGAATTGATTACCGCGATGATCAATCGCACCCGTGAGCGCTACATCGGCGACGGCAATATTTTGCTCATGTGGGGTTACCTCACGGTGATTGTTACCGCACTGGTGTGGATCATGCTTTTCGCAACGCACAACCCGGCATGGAACTGGCTATGGTTTGCAATAGGAATCGTTGGCGGTATCGCCACCCCCATCATGGCAAGGAAGAGCGACCGCAAGAGCGGCGTCAAGAGTTACTCCGATAAGATCACGTCTCAAATCTGGACCATTGTCGGCTTGGCATCGGTGGTTGCGACGCTGTTTTGCTTCGGGTTTGGCCTCAAGGGTTTCAACGCCTGGGGGATGATGTTTGCCATTCCGCTCCTCATCGTTCCGATGGCCGAAATGGCCCAAGGCATTATCGTGAAAGAGAAGTCTCTCGTCGCTGGCGGTGCCATCGGACTGTGCGTCGGGCTATTCACGTTCTGCTGCATTGTTGGCAACGTGCGCCTGCTCATCAACTGGTTCCTGCCGCTGTTCATGATTGCCTTCGCCTGCATGATGATCATCCCGGGCCACGTGATTAACCGTAAAGCCAAGTCGCAGCGATGAAAGAGTTGGATCCCATCCTTCACTCCCAGTTGCGGCTGGCGGTGATGTCTATCCTGATGAACGTGGACGAGGCCGACTTTGTCTATCTCAAGGAGAAGACCGAGTCCACGGCGGGCAACCTGAGCGTGCAACTCGACAAACTCTCCAATGCCGGTTACATCACCGTGGCTAAGGGGTTTGTCGGCAAGAAGACGCGCACCACCTGCCAGGTCACCGAGCAAGGCCGCACGGCCTTCGTGCAGTACGTCGAGGCATTGAAGAGTTACTTAAATCTATAAAATAGCCGATTCAAAAAGTGATGGAAGCGCTCATCCCTAGCGGGTGGGCGCTTCTTATAGCACGACCGGCTTGACCTCGGGAGTGTGGGTGCTGAGGATGCGCAGGGGCTTGGGATAGAGGTTGTTGGCACGGTTACCCAGGTTGTTGGCCAGGCCCAGGACGGCGCCCTCGTGGGCGATGAGGACATAGCCGCGGGGAGCATCCACGGTGATCGACTCGCCTCGCAGGTAGCGCACGGCGCTCAGGTAATCGACCTCGCAGACGGGGAAGGCGTCGCCGGCCCTTGCCGTTGACAGGGCTAGGGCATGGTGGGGCACCGTCTTGCGGCCCATCACGGTCGCCAGTTCCACACCGCCATGCATCACGTTGATCGAGGCACGCAGGGCAGCCACCTCGTCGCGGATGTCCACTGGCACGGCAATGCAGAGGTCACCTTGCTGGTCGATGGCATAATCGTCGGGGCGAGAGAGCCAATTTTTGCCGATTTCATCGGTCTTTTGGGGATTTTTCGTCTTGATTTTTGGAATCTGCAGCGGGCCATCACCATCCTTGCGCAGCACCGTCATAAACAGGCCCTCGCCATCCACGCGATGAGGCATAAAACGGTAGGCAGGTATGGTGCTGCCGATGGCGGGATGGATGTTCCATGACGGTTCCACAGGCACCTCTATGGGGATGGCACCCAATTCATTGGCAATGAAGTCGGCGATGTCCTCGTTTTCCTTGCGGTTATAGGTGCAGGTGCTGTAGATGAGCAGTCCCCCGGGGCGCAGGGCAGGCCACACGTCGGAGAGAATTTCGCGCTGGCGCTGGGCGCATTGCTCGACCAGGGCGGGTGTCCATTGGGCAATGGCCTCGTCGTCTTTGCGCATCATTCCCTCGCCACTGCATGGCACATCGGTGGCAATGACGTCAAAGAAGTGGGGCAACCGGTTGCCTAGATGGGCAGGCGCATTGCTCGTCACCACACAGCGGGGATTGCCCCAGCGGATGACGTTGTCGGCCAGCACACGGGCACGCGGCGGCACAATCTCGTTGGCCACCACCAGCGACCCTTGCGGCAGGGACTGCAAGGCGGCTGTGGTCTTGCCGCCCGGAGCGGCGCACAGGTCCAGATAGCGCACAGGCTCATTCACCAGATGTTTGATCACATGGGCAATGAACATCGACGAGGCGTCCTGCACGTAGTAGCGCCCCGCATGCCAGTCTGGGTCGAAGGTAAAAGCCGGTCGGTCCTCGGTATAGAATCCCTGTTCACACCATGGCACAGGGTGGGCTGCGGAGGGCACAGCCACACCGCGCGCCGCATTGACACGCACGGCCACACTGGGCTCAGTCATCGTGATGGCTGTGGCCAACTGCTCCCACTCGTCGGGCAGCAGGTCCCGTAGTTGTTCTATAAACGCTTCTGGCAGATTCATCGCTGCAAAGTTAGTGCAAGCCGAGCGGAATGGCAAGAAAAAATCATTTTTCTGGCCATACCCGAGGCGCCGCCTAACTTCGCCGCAAGGCAGCGTAGTGCAAGCCGAGCGGAATGGCAAGAAAAAGTCATTTTTCTGGCCATACCCGAGGCGCCGCCTAACTTCGCCGCAAGGCAGCGTAGTGCAAGCCGAGCGGAATGGCAAGAAAAAGTCATTTTTCTAGCCATACCCGAGGCGCCGCCTAACTTCGCCGCAAGGCAGCGTAGTGCAAGCCGAGCGGAATGCCTTTGGTAATCATAATCAGTGATGGGGCTAATGAACAAATTTTTGCTAGCAAATATTGATATTCAGAAAAATAGGTATACCTTTGCATGAGGTAAACCTTTGCATCAATTAATTATTGTTACTTACTATGAAAAGAAAGAACTCATTTTTCGCTTTACTCATGTTTGCTTCTATGATGTCCGCAATGGGCTACATCAGCGCCCAGGCACAGACACGTGAAGCGCCCGACTGGAGAAAACTCCATTACCTGTCCGAAGAAGAAATGAAGACTCCCGTGAGGAGGCACAACCTCAACTTCTCGGAGTCACCCGCGCCCGAAGCACCCCGCTTCGTGGCAGAGTTCGAGCCCATGCAGGGCGTGACAATCCGCTATCCGCTGGGCATACCGGTATCGTTGGTAAAATCGTTGGCCGAGAACTGCCAGGTGTACTGCATCGTGCAGCAGAACCAGCAGTCAACGGCACGGTCGAGTTTCACCAACGCTGGGGTGAACATGAGCCGTGTTACCTTTGTGAATGCGACTACTGATTCCTACTGGGTGCGCGACTACGGCCCCTGGTATATCTTTGCCGGCAAGCAACCCGCCATTGTGGACAACGTGTATAATCGTCCGCGGCTGAACGACGACGCGATACCCTCGGCTTTTGCGACCTTCATGGGTATACCCCTCTACAGCATGGATCTGGTACACACTGGAGGTAACATGATGGAGGACGGACGCGGACACGCCGTCAGCGACAACTTGGTCGTTACAGAGAACAACAATGACGAGCAATACGTGCGCTCGCAGATGCTTGCCTACCTCGGTATCGACAACTACCACATCACCATCGACCCGCAGAACGACTACATTGCCCATGTCGATTGCTGGGGAAAGTACCTGGCGCCCGATAAAATCTTGATTGCTAAACTGCCGAAGACCGACAGCCGTTATGAGAACTATGAGGCCGTGGCCAACTATTTCGCCACAACCAACTGCTGCTGGGGCTATCCCTACAAGGTGTACCGCGTCGAGGAGCCTGGAGGCAGCACTGTCGCTCCTTATACCAACAGCCTTATCCTCAACAAGCACGTCTATGTGCCCATGGGCAGCAACAGCAATTACAATGAAATGGCGCTCCAGGTCTACAGGGAAGCCATGCCCGGATATGAGGTGGAGGGCGTTTACAACACGTCCAGCAGCATCAAGTGGCTCGATACCGATGCCCTGCACTGTCGCACGCGCGGTGTGATGGACTTCAACATGCTGTTTGTCGACCACAGGAATGTGCTCTTTGGCACGCAGGAGTGTGGAGATTCCATCGCCGTGACGAGCAAGTTCATCGCCTATAGCGGCAAGCCCCTGAAAGAGGACTCGCTACTGGTTTACTACAGCATCGACAAGGGCCCGTATCAGGTGGCACACATGAGAGCCACTGGCGCTCCCGATGAGTATGTGGGCTACATCAAGGGTTATCACCAGGCCTCTGAGGTTGACTACTACGTCTATGGTGCCGACGAGTCAGGACACCGCTACCAGCAACCGGTGTTTGGCGAACAGGATCCCCACCACTTCACCGTGAGCATGTCCGTTGTGCGTGGTGACGTGAATGGTGATGGCAATGTGAGCATCACTGATGTCACCGCCCTGATCGACCTGCTGCTCGGCAGCGATTCCATCAGCAACCAGGCCGCCGACTGCAACCAGAATGGCGACATCGACATCACCGATGTCACCGCCCTGATCGACTTCCTGCTCTCTGGCACATGGGCGAGATGACAATCTAAAAAGAATGAATAGATAGAAGAGACTAGTTGTTGTCATCCGTATGTATTCCTAAACTGCCCCCCAAAGGTTAGACACAGAACTTTTGGGGGGCAGTTGGTTTCTCTCATTTTACGCTGAGCCCCCTTTTACCACGGTAGTTGCTTATAATGGATTTAGTCATATTGTGAAAATACTACCATCGTAACGGCAAAGTAATCGATAATTTTGTAATTTTGCGATAATGGAAATCAAGGAATTACACGTTGGGCACAGGCTGGTGTGCCTGTATCGGCTGGTAGAGGGTCCGGCACCGATTGTCTACTCGATTGACTATCACGAGAATGGCCAGTTGCTGCTAGAGGCATGCCGTCAAGTGGAGTGCAGTGGGTTTAACCTGGTGACCATCAGTGGACTGCATTGGAACCAGGAACTATCGCCATGGCCCGTGGCTACGGTCGTCTCCAAGGACGATAACTTTGCGGGCGAGGCGCAGCAGTGGCTGCCCGTGCTCACGGGCAAGGTCGTGCCCCAGGTCGAGCAACTGCTCGACGCGCCTCCATTGTGGCGCATGCTGGCCGGCTATTCGCTGGCCGGCCTGTTTGCCGTGTGGGCTGCCTTCCAGTGTGACCAGTTCACCCGCATCCTGTCTGCCTCGGGGTCGATGTGGTATCCTGGTTGGTTGGAGTATGCCCATCAGCACGAACCAGCGACCCCATTGCTGGGCGTGTATCTCTCGGTGGGGGATAAAGAAAGCACGTCACGCAACGCCGTGTTGCAGACTGTGGGCGAGCGCACTCAGGCACTAGCCGATCTGCTGGCTGGGCGTGGCGTGAACGTGAAGTTTGAACTCAATCCGGGCAACCACTTCAAGAATCCGCCCTTGCGTGTGGCCAAGGGCATCAAGTGGCTGCTGGGCAACTAGCGCTTGTCCATAATGCCATAGCGCCGCCAGTCCTCCTGGTCATAGGCGGCCTTAACTATCTGTTTCTGCTGCAGGAACTCGTCTTTGACGGCTTGCAGGATGGCATTCGTATCGCGTACCTTCTCGCTGAGGGCGGCACGCATTCGGTCGCACTCCTCTCCTGCGGCAATGAGCCGCTGGATGTTCTGCTCCATGCGGTCGAGTCGGTCGGCGCTGACGCCGCGGCCCTGCAGTTCGGACAGATGGCTGCGGTAGCCCTCGATGAGAGAGCGGCTTTTTTCTACTTGTAGGTCGATGGTCTTTGACATAATCAGAATAGTTGATGTGGTGAATGATTGAGAATGGCGGATAATGGCCATTTCCTGTTAATTTCACTCCAAAATTAACAAAAAAACGCCGTTTTTCGTTCCGTGACTGCATCGATTTTTAACCATTTTTAGCCACTGAAAGCCGATAATTTTTACTCTTTTTAAAGGAATTCAACCGCGAGATAAGCGCAGTTTCGAGGCAAAATTGTAATTTTGCACCCTCAAAAATAACCAACGATCCAGATGCGCAAGCAGGACAACCATACCTTTCTGACCACGGCCCCTGTCAGCCGTGTGATTCCCGCTATGGCGGTTCCCACTGTTATCAGTATGCTTGTCACGAGCATCTACAACCTGATCGACACCTATTTTGTGGGCTTGATCAATACTCAGGCAACTGCCGCTGTGGGGGTGGTGTTTCCTGTTATGGCCATCATCCAGTCGATCGGTTTTATGTTTGGTCAAGGGTCTGGCACCTATATGTCCCGCCATCTGGGAGCGCGCCGCATCGATGAGGCGCGGCAGATGGCAGCCACCTCGTTTGTGGGCAGCATCGTCTGCGGCCTGATCATCACCGTGCTGGGCTTGGTCTTCCTCAAGCCTCTGTCTGTCGCATTGGGTTCCACGCCCACAATCCTGCCCTATACGATGCAGTTTATGGGCGTGATACTGCTGGGTGCGCCGCTGATGACGGCGTCGATGGTGATCAACAATCAGATGCGTTTCCAGGGCAATGCCACCCAAGCGATGTATGGCATGATATCGGGCGCGGTGCTCAATGTGGTGCTCGTGCCGCTGTTCATGTTCACCTTCGGTCTGGGCATTCTGGGCACAGCCATCGGCACGGTGCTGAGCCAGTTGTTTGGCTTCATCGTGCTGTGGGTGATGTCGCGCCGTGGCGAGAACATCCCCATTCATCTCTCGCTGGCGTCTCGACGCTGGCACTTCCAGCAGGAGATACTCAAGGGCGGCACGCCGTCACTCACGCGTCAAGCCCTAGCCAGCATAGCCACGCTGATGCTCAACGTGGCGGCCGGTGTGTATGGCGACGCCGCCATAGCCGGCATGTCGATTGTCTCGAGGCTGGCGTTTATCATCTTTGCCATTATCATCGGAGTAGGACAGGGGTATCAGCCCTTCTGCGGCTTCAATTACGGTGCGGGCCTGTATCGGCGCCTGCTCAAGGGTTTCTATTTCACGATCTTGCTCGATATGGCCGTGCTGCTGGTCATGTGTGGCCCAGCGTTTGTGTTTGCCGACGAGTTGGTCGACCTGTTGAGGGATGATCCCGACGTGGTGGCAGTGGGTGCGGTGGCCTTGCGCTGGCAACTGGTGGCCCTGCCTATGGCGGCTGTAGTGACCGTGTGCAACATGACGCTGCAGACCAGCGGCCAGAGCCTGTCGGCCAACGTGCTGGCCGCAGCCCGCAATGGCATTTTCTTTATTCCTCTGATCCTGATCTTGCCCCATTACATGGGCTTGAAGGGTGTCGAGATTTGTCAGGCCGTGTGTGACGTGCTGGCCTTTGTGCTCGCCATCCCGTTGATTATCAACTTCTTCCGCTCGCTTGGCCACAAGCATTAAGGCTACAGCCACCATGCGATGGCTGCAGCAATGTCAGCGCGATAGTGCGCGCTGGGAAATCAATACTGCTCGTTCTCGTTGGGGAAGTCACCGCTCTTGACGTCGGTGATGTAGTTGCCCACGCTGTCGATGATCTGTTCGCCCAGGTTGTTGTACACGCGCAGGAATTTGGGCTTGAACTCACGGTTCAGCCCCAGCATGTCGTGGAGCACCAGCACCTGTCCGCTGCAAGCACTGCCGCCACCGATGCCGATGGTGGGCACGTTGATCGACTGGGTCACCTTGGCTGCCAGTGTGGCGGGAATCTTCTCGAGCACGATGCCGAAGCAGCCGATCTCGTCCAGCACCTTGGCGTCGGCCAGCAGGCGTGTGGCCTCGGCCTCGTCTTGGGCGCGGGTGGAGTAGGTGCCAAACTGGTTGATGCGCTGGGGAGTAAGTCCCAGGTGTCCCATCACGGGGATGCCGGCCCTGAGGATCATCTCGATTGAAGCCCGCATCTCACGTCCGCCCTCGAGTTTCACACCGTCGGCGCCAGTCTCTTGCATGATGCGCACCGCATTGCGTTGCGCCTCCATAGGATCACCCTGATAGGTGCCGAAAGGCATATCCACGATCACCATGGCGCGCTTGACGGCGCGTGCCACAGTGCGGCCATACACGATCATGTCGTCGATGGTGATGGGGATGGTGGTGGCATTGCCCTGCATGACGTTGCTAGCGCTATCGCCCACCAGGATGATGTCGATGCCGGCTTGGTCTACGAGTGTGGCCATGGTATAGTCATAGGCGGTAATCATTGCGATTTTCTCGCCAGAGATGCGCATGTCGGCGATGCGCTTGGTCGTGACCTTACGAGGGTCGGTTATGGTGTAGGTTGACATAGTCTTGCTCTGTAATAATCTGATATGTTGTGAATACTGGATTCTAGATCCATTAAGTGGCTGCAAATGTACTCGTTTTAACTACAAAAGTCAAATTTTGTGTGGGTAATAGACCAAAAAAAACTTAAAAAGCCAGTTTTTTCGGTTTTTATTGTTAATTTTGGCGCAACTAATCAACTTATTAAACACAATTAAAAAAAACACCAAGGAACATGAAGAAATTCTTAATGACTCTTGCTGCCGTTGCTTTGGCAACCGGCGCTATCATGGCTCAAACTCCCGCTAACAACACGGCGCTTGAAGAGCCCGACCGCATTCAGACCCGTCACTTGTCGATGAATCCCTCGGGTACAGATATCCCCACGGGTTATGACAAACCCCAGGCTGTTGCCCAGAAGCATGAGTGCAAAAAGGGTGAGGGCCAGCAGTGCGACAAGGCCGCTATGAAGCACGAGTGCAAAAAGGGCGAAGGCCAGCAGTGCGACAAGGCCGCTATGAAGCACGAGTGCAAAAAGGGCGAAGGCCAGCAGTGCGACAAGGCCGCCGATCAGCAGTGCGACGATTGCAAGGCCAAGGCTGCCGCAGCACAAAAGCACGAGTGCAAGCAGGGCGCAGGTCACCAGTGTGACAAGGCTGCCGCTGATAAGTCGAATGTAAAGGCTGTCAAGAAATCAGGTAAGATGATGATAAAGAAGGACGGCAAAAAAGACATCAAGCGCGATGGCACCAAGGACCTCAAAAAGGAGAGTCCTAAAATCCCCAAGAAGGACTAATCGGGGATTGAATCAAATAGCGAGCAGGGCTCCTTTGGATTAATCTCCCTAAGCCGATTACAATCCCTGATTTCATCGTGGAAATCGGGGATTGTTTGTTATATCAGCCTACGGGCCCTATGGTGGCGGATGATTGTCGGGCATGCGGTACGGCATCGTGCATGCAATAGTAGCATTAAGGGGCGGTTTTTGGGGTAAATATGTCCTAAATATCGTTAAGGCTTTGTTCAGTAAGGCAAATTGTTGTAAATTCGCACCCTAATCACAAACCAAGGCACTGATTCCACATGAAAATAGGCAACATAGATTTGGGCGATCGCCCCGTGATGTTGGCACCCATGGAGGATGTCACCGATCAGTCGTTCAGGCTTATCTGCCGCGAGCAGGGCGCCGACATGGTGTATACCGAATTTGTCAGTGCCGATGCTTTGATTCGCAACATTGAGCGCTCCATCCAGAAGATGTATATCGCTCCAGGCGAGCGTCCAGCAGCCATCCAGATCTATGGGCGCGATGTGGATTCGATGGTCGAGGCCGCCCGCATTGCTGCCGCCGCTAAGCCGGACCTGATCGACATCAACTGGGGTTGCCCGGTCAAGAAGATCGCCGGTAAGGGCTCGGGAGCGGGCATGCTGCGCAACGTGCCGCTGCTGCTCGAGATCACGCGTGCTATCGTTCAGGCTGTGGACGTGCCGGTGACGGTCAAAACCCGCTTGGGTTGGGACCACGATCACAAGATTATCGTAGACCTGGCAGAGCAACTGCAGGATTGTGGCATCGCCGCACTCACCATCCATGGCCGCACCCGCTCGCAGGTCTATACCGGTGAGGCCGACTGGACCCTGATTGGTGAGGTGAAGAATAATCCCCGCATGACCATTCCCATCATCGGCAACGGTGATGTGACCACGCCCGAGCGCCTCAAGGAGTGTTTCGACCGTTATGGCGTGGATGGCGTGATGGTGGGCAGGGCCAGCATCGGTGCTCCGTGGATTTTCCGTGAGATGAAGCAGTACCTGCTCACGGGTGAGAAACCCACCATCAGCACTGCCGAGAAGATGGCGCTGGTGCGTCGCCAGATCGATGAGAGCATCGACCGCATCGACGAGTACCGCGGCATCCTCCACATCCGTCGCCACCTGGCCGCGACACCGCTGTTCAAGGGCATTCGCAACTTCCGCCCCACACGCATCGCCATGCTACAGGCCGACACGCGCGAGCAACTCGATGCGATACTCGACCATATCGAAAACGACATTTTGCCAAATATTGATAATCAAAGTGAGAGTATAGATGATGAAACGACTATTGATTAATATCCTGATGGTGACCTTTGGGTCACTGGCTGCTCTTGGCCAATCCACACATCACGAGTTTAAAGTGGGCGACTTCAGCAGGCTGTCGCTCATCGATGACATCAATGTGAACTACCGCTGCAACGCCGATTCGGCTGGGCTGGTGGTGGCTGAGGCCTCTCAGCAATTGCTGGACCACATCCTGTTTACTGTCTCGAGCAGCGGCCGCTTGAGCATTCAGGTCGATGATACCTTTGAGCGAAATGGACATCTGCCCACACTCACGGTCTACTCGTCGAGGCTTGACGAGGCCGAGAACTCGGGCGACAGCATCCTGCGGCTGAGCAATCTGCCGCCGATGAAGGCCTTCAAGGTACGCAACATCGACAACGGCAAGATCATCATTGGCGACGTCAGAGCGTCAAAATTAGAGTTGCAGATTCTGAGCGGCAGGGGTAAAATCATCGCCAGCGGCTCGTGCGACGAGTTGGCTTTGAGACTGGTGGGCACCGGCGAAATCCAGGCCGACCGCGTCCATGCTGGTATGGCTACGTGCCGCATTATGGGCACTGGAACCATCGGCTGCTGGGTAGACGGCGGCGAACTCAAGGTGAGCGGCAGTGGCACCGGCAAGGTCTATTACAAGGGTACACCCACCAAGGTGACCGTGCGCAAACTCGGTACCATCAAGGCCATCCCCATGCAGTAAGGGTAGATCGTGCCCGAGCAACGAAAAACCAGCAACGAAAAACCAGCAACTAAAAACCAGCAACTAAAAACTAGCAACTAAAAACTAACAACTAAAAACTTTTATGTATCTTTGCCCTACTGAATCATCTAGCAACCTTAATAACTAAAAGAAACTTAACAGTAAAGCATTATGTTTAGCAAGCAGACTTATATCGGTCGCCGCGACGAGTTGAAGCGACGCGTGGGCGACGGCGTGATTCTACTCTTTGGCAACAATGAGTCGCCATGCAATTATCCCAACAACGCTTATTATCCTTTCCGTCAGGACTCTTCGTTCCTCTACTACTTCGGTCAGCAGCGCGATGGCCTGGTAGGCGTCATCGACATCGACAACAACGTGGAGACCTTGGTCGGGGATGATATCGATATCGAGGACATCGTGTGGTATGGCTCGGTCGACAGTGTGGCCGACATGGCCGCCCAGGTGGGCGTGGCCCACTCGGCGCCGATGAAGCAGTTGCAGGCCATCTGTGACGAGGCCAAGGCCAAGGCCAAGGGCCGCCGCATCCACTTCCTGCCTCCCTATCGTCACGACACCAAGATTCAGATTATGGACCTGTTGGGCATCCATCCCGACAAGCAGGCCGAGGCCGTGAGCCACGACTTGCGCATGGCTGTGATCAACATGCGCTCAGTCAAGACCGCCGAGGAGATTGCCGAACTCGAGCGTGCCGCCGAAGTGGGTTATCTGATGCACACCACGGCCATGCGTCTGATTAAGCCGGGTGTGACCGAGAAGTATATCGGTGGCCAGATCGATGGCATCGCCGAGAGTTATGGCGCCAAGGTAAGTTTTGCCACCATCTTCTCGCAGCATGGCGAGATCATGCACGGCAACCCCTCGATGACTCCACTCGAGGCTGGACGCCTCGCCCTGTGTGACTGCGGCGCCGAGACCATGGAGTTCTACTGCAGCGATAACACGCGCACGATGCCTGTCACAGGCAAATATGACAAGCGCCAACTCGAGATATACCGCATCGTCGAGGAGTGCCATGACTTGGCTCTCGACATCTCCAAGCCGGGCATGAAGTATATGGACGTGCACATGGCCGTGTGCCGCCGCATGACCGAGCGCCTCAAGGAGTTAGGCCTGATGAAGGGCGATGTGGACGAGGCTGTTGCCGCAGGAGCGCATGCCATGTTCTTGCCTCACGGCTTGGGCCACATGATGGGTATGGATGTGCATGACATGGAAGGCCTGGGGCAGATCTACGTCGGCTTTGACGAGGAGACTCGGCCCCGTCTGGACCAGTTCGGCACCAACGCCCTGCGCATGGGCCGCCGTCTGCAGGAGGGCTTTGTGGTGACCGACGAGCCGGGCATCTACTTCATTCCAGCCCTGATCGACGACTGGCGTGCCAGCGGCCACTGCGCCGAGTTCCTCAACTTTGACAAACTGGAGACCTACAAGGACTTTGGCGGCATCCGCATCGAGGACGACATCCTCATCACCGCCGATGGCTGCCGCTTCCTGGGCGATAAGCGCATCCCTTATCACCCCCAGGATGTAGAGGACTTTATGGCTCAGGCCTAAAACCGACATCAAGGAGCCCTCTCGGCTCCCGCCTTCAACTAACTAAAGCAGCCCGTGGCATTACGCCGCGGGCTGTGTTGTTATCGCAGAAGGGGTGTCTGTGAGATTAAGCAGCGGGCTCGATCATGTTGCCGGCGATGATGATGCCCACCAGCAGCAAGAGCAGCAGCGCGATGACCAGATAGGCCACCGTCTTGAAGGTCTTGCTGGGCATGGTGCCGTTCTGGTGCAGGTGGATGCCGGCACGATTGTAGCGGTGGGGAATCGTGCGCAGTTTGTCCTCGACCTTGTTGCCCGACTTGCCTGTGGCTGGCTTGGGCTGGGACTCGACGGTGGCAGGTTTGCCCTTCTTGGCAGGCTGTGGCTCGACGGTGCCCTCCGTGGCAGAAGCGGCAGGCTCGGCCTGGGTGGCGATAAAGGGCGCCATCAGGTCGGCACCGCAGTAGGGGCAGAACTTGATGCCACGGGGCAACTGCTTGCCGCAACTGTGGCAGTAGCGGGTGGCCTCCTGAATCGATGTGCTGCGGCCTGGCGAGCGCCGTGCGGGCTGCTCTGAGGTGTCACGCACGCTTAGCGCGCCATCATGATAGCGGCACACGGCCAGACATTGCGGGCACACGACTTGATGGTCGTGTATCGCCAGTTCCTCTTGCGATATCGACATCAGTTTTCCGCATTGTGGGCATCTAAGTTCCATAACTTGTGATTTTGAACTGGAGTGCAAAGGTAGTGCAATCGCACGAAAAAAACAAATTTCGATATCACACCGCCTATAATATCAGTCCCAAACTGCTCAAAATCGATTGAAAAACAAAAAATGTTGCTTTTTTGCTTTTTCGTTTTAAGAATAACTATTACTTTTGCACCCGCTAAACTGTCGAAAACATTATAATTAACGCAATAGAAATGGCAAAAAATCAAAATCAAAGTGCCCGCACTACGCTTGAAGAGGTCAACGAATCCCTCACCACCGCGGCACAACGCATTGAAGACAACAAGAAGTACATCAATTGGGCACTCATTGCTATCGCAGTGATTGCTTTGCTTGCTATCGGTTACATCTATGGTATCCGTAACCCGAACATGCAGAAGGCTAAGGATCAGATCGGTAAGGCTGACCTGGAGTTGCTGCAAGGCAACCAGGACGAGGCTCTGAAGGACTATGAGAAGGTCGCATCGGAGTTTGGTAACAAGCCCGCCGAGCGTGCCCACCTCAATGCCGCCATCCTGCTCTATCAGAAGGGCGAGTATGAGAAGGCCGTCAAGCATCTCGAGAATTACAGCGCCTCTGGCAACCTGATCGCTCCCGCATCTCAGTCGCTGCTGGGTGACTGCTACGTGAACCTGAAGAAGTTGGACAAGGCTGTCAGCGCTTATGACAAGGCCATCAGCATGGCTGGTGACAACGATGCCTACGCTCCCGCATTCATGATCAAGAAGGCTACCGTCCTGCACGAGCAGAAGAAGTATGCCGAGGAGGCAGACATCTATCAAACCATCCTGGACAAGTATCCCATGTATGGTCAGCAGACCGGCTTCAGCGTTGAGAAGTATCTGGAGCGTGCCAACGCTCTCGCTGGCAAGTAATCAGCAATCTGATGAACTTCACCATAAAAGGGGTTGGGCAAAACGCGGTTTTGTGCCAGCCCTTTTTTTTAGTATATACGATAATAACCTTCATTTTTTTTTGACAACAGAGGAGAGACAATCATTATGAAACCGATTTATCATCGCATATTGCTTAAACTCAGCGGCGAGTCGCTGGCTGCCGAGCAGGGTACCGGCATCGACGCGCAGCGCGTTGCAGACTATGCCACCCAGATCAAGGAAATCGTCGACGCTGGCGTACAGGTCGCCATTGTCGTGGGTGGAGGTAACATCTTCCGTGGCCTCAAGGGTGCCGCCCAGGGCTTTGACCGCGTCAAGGGCGACCAGATGGGTATGCTCGCCACCGTGATCAACGCACTGGCCCTGTCGTCGGCGCTGGAGGCCATTAGCCAGCCCGCCCAGGTATTCACCGCCATCGGCATGTTCCCCATCGGTGAGCCTTACAGCAAGTGGCGCGCCATCGAGGCCATGCAGGCCGGCAAGGTTGCCATCTGCTCCTGCGGCACGGGCAGCCCCTTCTTCACCACCGACACGGGCAGCACGCTGCGTGCCATCGAGGTCGAGGCCGACGTGATGCTCAAAGGCACCCGCGTGGACGGCATCTACACCGCCGACCCCGAGAAGGATCCCACGGCCACCAAGTTTGACCGCATCACCTACGACGAGATCTACAACCGCGGCCTCAAGGTCATGGACATGACCGCCACCGTGATGGCCCGCGACAACAAGTTGCCCATCCACGTGTTTAACATGGACGTGGTCGGCAACCTCAAGAAGGTGATGAGCGGCGAGCCCATCGGCACCGTCGTCACCTTGTGATGCTCGCTATCAGACAACTAGAACAACTTAGTTGACAATACTGACAACATGTTGTTTGAGCACCCGCGCTCTCGTGGCCTCACTCTACGGTCGCTAAGAACATGAAACAACAATAAGTGCAACAAACACAAATTACTGATTAACAAGTGGTTGTGTTTGTTGCACTTATTGATTTCCTTTTGTCGTGGATGATGTGTTTCCTGTTTTCCGCATTGGGGCACGCCGTTGTGTTGCTCTAGATAAGCAGGTCGAAGGCCTGCACAAGGCCAGCGGCCTTGACTTGAGGTAACACCACGGCGCGAGGGCTGTAGGTCCTCGTGGCGTGGTGGCTCGAATGCTACTCACGATGGGCCCTGAAGGGGGCTTCCATATCATTGCCTTATTTTACAGGTGTTTTCTAGGAAAATGAAGCGATGCGAGGCTGGTGTCATCCATCAAGTTGTCGGTGTTGTATGAGAGAGAGTCGGTGATTTCCTGCGTTTTTAACAGTTTTGGATTGTTAAAAAATGTAATAATGTGGCGATATGGGGCAAAATGTCCATTTTTTGTAACTTTTGGCACACTTTTTTGATGATATGATTGTAATTTTGTCGGCCTAAAGAAAAAACTCCACTTCAGGTTTGTAGATATAATTAATGTGATAGCAATGAAAAGAATTACGACATTAGCCCTCTCTATCGCGACCGTCGGCCTGTCTGCTATGGCTGGAGGTCTCTTGCATAACACCAATCAGCATATCGCCTTTATGCGCATGATGGCCCGTGGTGCCAGCCACGAGATTGACGCCGTCTATACCAACCCTGCCGGTTTGGCCTTTATGGACCATGACGGGTGGACCCTGTCGCTCAACATCCAGAGCGCCTCTCAACGTCGTGACGTGCTCACCACGTTTGCCCTCTTCCCCGAGGCCGACCACACCCGTCTGTACAAAGGTAAGGCCGAGGCTCCGGTTCTCCCGTCACTCTACGGTGCCTACAAGAAAGACCGCTGGACGTTCTCGGGCTTCTTTGGCATCACTGGTGGAGGTGGCAAGTGCGACTTTGACAGCGGCCTGCCCATGTTTGACGCCGCTGTGATGGCCGGTGTTGCCGCCCAGACCAAGCCGCTCATTTCCAAGTTTCCCCAGGCAGCCGCCTTGTTCCCCCAGGGTTATGTGGATCCGTCTTTCTATGACATTGAATCATCGATGAAGGGCCGTCAGTATATCTTCGGCCTGCAATTGGGTAGCACCTACAAGATCCTGGACTGGATGAGTGCTTATGCCGGTTTCCGCATGAACTACTTTAACGGCAACTATTCAGGTCACATCTCGGCAAGCGCTAACGACAAGTTGAAGGGCGCCGTCGGCCAGATGCTGCCCCTGGTGCAGCAGTATGCCCCCGAATATGTGCCCGTCCTCTCGGGGATGGCTGGTGAAGGTGGACTGGCCAAGGTCGCACTCGACTGCTCCCAGACCGGTTGGGGCGTGACTCCCATCATCGGCGTGGACCTGGTGTGGAAGGGCTTTACCCTGGCTGCTAAGTATGAGTTCAAGACCAATCTTAATATCGAGAACGACAACAAGACGTTTGAGAACGATGTGCCCGACGCCTTCAAGGAGAAGATGGCCGACTACAAGCATGGCGTGAACACGCCCAGCGACCTGCCCGCAGTGTTCTATGCAGCCCTGGGTTATGAGTTCATCCCCCGCAAGTTGCGCGCTACCGTCGAGTACCACTACTATGACGACAAGCATGCCGAAATGGCCCACGACAAGCAGAAGGCCCTGCGCCATGGTACCCACGAGGTACTCGGTGGCGTGGAGTGGGACATCAACAAGATGTTCACCGTGAGCGCTGGCGTCCAGAACACCGACTATGGCTTGAGTGACGCCTACCAGACCCACACTTCATTTTCTTGCGACAGTTACTCGATCGGCTTTGGCGGTGCTGTCAACCTGAGCGAGAAGGTGAAACTCAACGTGGGCTACTTCTGGACCACCTACAAGGACTATGACCGCAGCGAGACCGACTACTTCGGCACCACGCTGCCTGGCAAGGACACCTACAGCCGCACCAACAAGGTGTTTGGCGCCGGTATCGACTTCAAGTTCTAAAATAATAAAAATCTATATCCTATAAACGACAACACCGCTTCCCGATCTATTTCTCGGGTGGCGGTGCTGTTTATCTTTCAGATGCTGGTTGTGTGATCGTTATCTATCTGAGCAGGTTGGACATCATCGTGTTCCAGTCCTGGGCATCCGAGATGCTGCTGAGCATGCCCTCATGGACGGGAAAGGCGAGACTGTCGTTGAGGGTGTAAGTGACCTGTGGCAGCCGCACGTAGAGGCTCAAGGTGTTGAGGGTCTCGCCGTTTTTGTATTGTTGTCCCAGTTGCTTGAAGTCGTCGGCGTTGATGTAATAGAGGCGGTCGCCCTTGTTGCACAGGTAGATGCGCGTAAAGTCGTAGTCACTCAACTGTTGCGCGCACTGCAGCAGGCAGCGGGTGACGTCGAGGCGGTCAAAGTCGCGCTCATCGGGTTTGCCGACATTAAATGCTAACTGCTTGTGCGGATTGTACCAGGGCGCGGTCACGGCGATGTTGATGCCGTTGTTGGCAGGATCCAGATTTTTGAGTTCCACACGTGAAATGACGCTCTTGCCTCCCTTGACAAAGTCGACCGACAGGAAGGCGTGTGCCGCCACCAGCGCCACCACGGCAATGATGGCGAGAATGAGCAGTTTGTCTCTCTTAGTCATGTGGCTGAAAGGATTTGAAGAACCGTAATGCCTCTAGGGACCCTAGAGGGTGATTATTTGCCAAAGGTGAGCGTGACGCCCTCGGGAGCGACGGTAAGGGTGGCCTGGCAACCCTCAATCATCGGGTAGTTCCAGTCCTCGTCGTGGCTGGCGGGGAAGTCGTAGCACACGGGGATGTCATACTGGTTGAGGGTCTCGGCCAGCATCTCATACATGTCGGTGTAGCCGTTGCTGGGCTCATATTCGGTAAAGCGGCCCACGATGATGCCCTTGACCTGGCTGAGCACACCCTTGAGACGCAGCGCCTGCAACATGCTGTTGACACGCGCCATGCTCTCGCTCACGTCCTCAAAGAAGAGGATGATGTTCTTATCGCGGATGTTGTCGCGGTCCAGGAAGTCCCACTCTCGGCTGCCGCCGATGTTGGTAAACACGGCCATATTGCCACCGATGACGATGCCCCGTGCCGAACCCATCTTGTTGAGCGGGTGGGCGGGAACGGTGTAACTGGGCATGCTGCCCATGAGCACGTCGCGCAGCATCAGGTTGATGCTGTCGTTCTCACCACGGCTACCTAGGGCGCCGCCCATGTTGGCGTGCAGGCTCATCACACCGCTGCACACCATGGCGCTGTGCAGGGCGGTGATGTCGCTATAGCCCACGATCCACTTAGGGTTGCGGCGGAAGTCGTCGTGTGTGAGCGGGTCGAGCAACATGGCCGAGCCATAGCCGCCTCGGGTGCACACGATGGCCTTGATGGTGGAGTCCTGCAGTGCCCAGCGCAGGTCGGCGCAGCGCTCCTGGATGGTGCCGGCATACATGTGGCACTTGGCCAGCACATGGGGCGCGATCACGGGCTCAAATCCCCATGCTCGCAGTGTGGCGGCAGCCTTGTCGGGGTTGTCGTCGCCAGGCGTGCTGGCTGGTGAGATGATGGCGATCTTGTCGCCCGCCTTGAGTGAGGCTGGACGCTTGATCATCAAGGTCTTGCGCGGCATGTGGCGCTTGCGGGGTTGCTGCTTGGCGCTCTGGCCACTGGTCATCATAGCCATGGTGGCCAGCAGCACGATGGTGGTGAGGATAACGATGCGTTTCATATCAATGATCGGTATAAATTGCTGATGGTTAATATCTTGATGCTAACCGGGATAGCCTGTTATGCGACTCTTGCAGGCGTTCCCAGGGGATGCGGCCCTGCTTGACGGAGTTGACGATCATGTCCACAAGCCTGAAGGGGCGGTCAGCCTCAAAGCCTGTGTTGATGTTGTTGCCCACACAGATGAGGTCGGCACCGGCGTTGATGGCCAGTTCGAGTGCCTCGGGGATGCTGTAGAGGTCGAGGATGGCTTGCATGTATAGGTCGTCGGTGACCACCACGCCATCAAATCCCATCTCGCTGCGCAGCAGGCCGTTGATGGTCTTGGCCGACAGGGTGGCGGGATAGTCGGCATCGATCTGGCGATTGAACAGGTGGGCCGTCATGATCAGGTCGGCCTGCCCCGATGCGATGAGCCGGCCAAAGGGTTCCAGTTCGAGGCGTGACCATTTGTTGGTCACATCCACAAAGCCATAGTGTGAGTCGTCGGTGGCGTTGCCGTGGCCGGGGAAGTGCTTGAGCGTACACAGCACGCCCTGGCGGTGGCTCTCGTCGATGAACCAGCCCGCGTGGCGGGCGATGGTGGCGGGATCTGTCGCGAAACTGCGCTCGAAGTGTCCCACCGCGGGGCAGTCGTGGTTGAGCACATCCACCACTGGGGCCAGGTTGACGTTTATGCCCACCTCGCGCATCTCGCGGGCGAGGCGTGCCGAGTAGTAGCGGGTGGTGTCCTCGTTGTCGACGGTGCCCAGATACTCGGCGGTGACGGTGGGCTGGAAGCCGTATTGCGGCTTCAGCCGTGCTACTCTGCCACCCTCCTGGTCGACGGCGATGAGCAGGGGATAGTCGGCCCAGGCGCGCAGTTGTGACGTCATGCGGGCCAAGCGCTGCTTGCTGGTGATGTTGCGTGACCCTATGGTGGCCTCGCCGGTCAAGTCAATGTCAAACAGCACGATTGCGCCCACCTTCAGGTCGCGGACATAGCGGGCCGCGTCGCAGTCGTCGGTGACACTGTCACCCTTGAATCCCACCATTAGCATCCCTGCCGCATAGCGCCTGATCACCGAGTCGGGCGGCAGTTGCGCAAACAGGCTGCCGGCTGCCAGTAGCCAGGTGGCAATGGTCAAATATAACCTCTTGATGCACACGCGATACATAACAAATTATAGAAACTATAGAAATGAAGAAGGCAATCCACACAACAAATACAATTATCGATTGTTGATGAGCGAGTTTGTATTTATTGCATCAATCGTCTTCCTGATCAGTTGGTTGTCTTATTTGTCAAACAAGCGGAAGAAATAGTAGCATGCGATCCAGTCCACCCTCACGCCGCGGGCAAAGCCGATGGTCTGCTTCTGGGCGTCGGTCACCTTGCCATCGTTGATGCTGATGTAGCCCAGCACATTGCTCTCGCCGTCGCGCACAGTGCCGTCGGTGTTGATATAGCCGATGCGCGTGCCCTCGGTGTTGAAGATTTCCAGTTGCTTGATCACACCCAGTTCCTTGCCGGTGTTGTCGCGCACAGCGCCATCGGCGTCAAATGTGCCCACGGAGCGTCCGGCCTCGTTGCGGACCACGCCGTTGCCGTTGATGCGTCCGATGCTGTTGAAGTCGGCATCGCGCAGCACTTGTGCGTTGGTGCTCGATGCCATGATGCCGGCCAGGGCCAGCACAGCGGCCGTGATGTATAGTCTGAAGCGTTTCATAATCGTCAATGAGTTTAAAGATTTTTCTGTTAGACCGATAAACAGCCACAAAGTTAAATCTTTTTTTTCAATTTCCCGAATAATCGGCCTATTGTTCGGCTTGTGGCCATTTTTTGTCTTGAATAATCGGTGGGAGCCGAAACTGTTAATAATGGGGCTGATGAGGTTAAATTTGGTTTATTTCATGAGATAGAGTGGGCTGTTTTAAAAGATTATGCGTAATTTTGCCGTTTAGTATCTGGCAAATGAACTAATAACAAAATAAAATCAAATTATTCACAACACTAAACGATGAAGAAGTACAACCTCATCAACAACACGCTGGGATGGCTGATCTTTGTGATAGCGGCAGCGACTTATCTGCTGACTATCGAGCCCACTGCCAGTTTCTGGGACTGCCCGGAGTTTATCGCCCAAGGCTTTAAGACCGAAATCGGTCATCCGCCTGGCAACCCGATTTTTATCCTTGCCGCTAATTTCGCCAGCAAGTTTGCCGGTGGTGATGTGATGGCGGTAGCCAAGTGCATCAATGCCATGTCGGCAATCTTCAGTGCGCTGACGATTTTGCTGCTGTTCTGGACCATCACCCATCTGGTGAAGAAACTTGTCGTCACCGATGGTGAGGAGGACAAGATGTCCTTGGCTCAGTATCTGGTGGTGATGGGCAGCGGTATCTGCGGCGCCCTGGCCTATGCGTGGAGCGACACGTTCTGGTACAGTGCTGTCGAGGCCGAGGTTTATGCCTTCTCGTCGTTCTGCACGGCGCTGGTATTCTGGCTCATACTCAAGTGGGAAAACCGTGTCCAGAACCCTGGCAGCGACCGCTGGATTGTGCTGATTGCCTATGTGTTTGGCGTGTCGCTGGGTGTGCACCTGCTCAACCTGCTGTGCATCCCTGCCATCTCGCTGGTGTTCTATTACCGCCAGTGCCGTCTCGCAGGCAAGGACTCAACGCTCAAAGGCTCATGCCTGACGCTGCTCGTGTCGTTTGTCATCGTGGGCCTGATCCTGTATGGTCTGGAGCCTGGCTTCGTGGAGTGGGGACAGAAGTTTGATCTGATGTTTGTCAACACGCTTGGCATGTCGTTCAACTCGGGTGTGCTGGCCTATGCCATTGTGTTGCTGGCCCTGATCGGCTGGTCGCTGTGGGAACTGCACAGCAACAAGAGCGCGATGCGCATCAAGTTGTCGTTTGCCCTGGTGATTCTGTTGTCGGGTATGCTGCTCCTGGGTGAGAGCATGCTCATCCCCCTGGTGCTTTTCATTGCCCTGTGCGTCTATCTGTTCAAGTTCTGTCAGCGCGTGCCTGTGCGCGTGTTTGCCAACATCGTTACCTGCGTGCTGGTGATTTTTATCGGCTTCAGTTGCTACGCGATGATTCTCATCCGCAGTTCGCAGAACACGCCCCTGGACGAGAACTCGCCCAACAACACCTTTGCCCTGGCCAAGTATCTGAGCCGTGAGCAATATGGTGAGACGCCGCTGCTGTATGGCCGCACGCTCTATAGCGACATCATGTATCAGGAGTCGAGCAATGGCACGATGCAGCCCGCCGTCAAGGAAGGCCCGATGCAATATGCCCCCGAGGTGAAGACCTCTGGCGACCAGCCCGACCGCTACAAGGAACTGGGCAAGAAGAAGACTTTCCGTTACAGCCCCGAGCAGAATATGCTGTTCCCGCGCATCCACGACGATAAGCATGAGCGCGAGTATATCGAGTGGCTCGGTATGCAAGGCACCCAGGTCGAGGCAACGACCCAACTCGACGCCAACGGCAATCCCTCGGGCAAGGAGATGAAGATGAAGCCCACCATGATGGAGAACCTGCGCTTCTTTGTCGACTACCAGTTGAACTATATGTACTGGCGCTACTTTATGTGGAACTTTGCCGGACGCCAAAACGACCTGCAAGGTATGGGCGAAATCACCCATGGCAACTGGATCTCGGGTTACTCCTTTATCGACAATCCGCGCCTGGGTGACCAGAGCCTGCTGCCCGACGACCTGGGCAAGGGCAACAAGGGCCACAATGTGTTCTACATGCTGCCGCTCATCATGGGTATCATCGGCCTGCTGTGGCAAGCCTACCGTGGCCGTCGTGGCATCGAGCAGTTCTGGGTGATCTTCTTCCTGTTCTTCATGACCGGTATCGCTATCGTGCTCTACCTGAACCAGACGCCTAGCCAGCCCCGTGAGCGTGACTACGCCTATGCGGGTTCGTTCTATGCCTACTGCATCTGGGTGGGTATGGGCGTTGCCGGACTGTGGAGCCTCGTGATGTGGGCCTTGAAGAAGAACAAGAAGCAGGCCAAGGGCGAGGCTGCCCTGGCTAGCGACAATGGCAACCGCAGCGGTGTGTCCACCGCTATTGCGGGTGTTGCCGCCCTGATAGGTCTGATCATTCCCTTGCAGATGGTGAGCCAGACGTGGGACGACCACGATCGCAGCGGCCGCTATGCCGCTCGCGACTTTGGCCGCAACTATCTGTCGAGTGTGGCCAAGAACGGTGTCATCTTCTGCAACGGTGACAACGACACCTTCCCGCTGTGGTATCTGCAGGAGGTAGAGGGCTACCGCACCGATGTGCGCGCCGTCAACTTGAGTTATCTGGCCACCGACTGGTACATCAGCCAGATGCAGCGCGCCGCTTATGAGTCGGCACCGCTGCCCATGCAGGCTGGCAAGGAGACGTATGCCTACGACGAGCGCCAATTCTGCTACTTTATCCAGCCCGACGATACGCCCACGCCGGCGTTGCAGTCGCTGCAGTCCATCTATAGTGCCGAGAGCAAGAACAACCCCTACGGCATCTACGAGATCCGCTATCCCAAGGTGTTTATTCCCGTCAATGCCGATCAAGCCATCCAGGCCGGAATCGTCAGGGAGGAGCAGCGCGAGCAGATCCAGCCGACGATCAACCTCGACCTGCAGCGCATGGGCGCTGGTATGACCGCCAGCCAACTGATGTCGTTTGACATCATTGCCAGCAGCATCGCCCAGGGTTGGAACCGTCCTTGCTACTTTGCCATGACGGTGCCCGACAGTTATTACCTGGGTCTGAACCCCTATCTGAGGCTGACGGGTCTGGCCTATCAGGTAACACCGCTCGTGGCCAATGCCCAGCAGGGTGACATCGGCGTATCGACCGACATCATGTATGACAATGTGGTGAACAACTTCCGCTGGGGTGGCCTGGACACCGCCAAGCCGGGCGAGATCTATCTGGACGAGACCATCTGCCGCATGGTCACCACGATGCGCAGCGCGCTCATCGACCTGGCCAGCAACCTGTCCAACGAGGGTACCCTGGCCCGCGATGGCGGCCAGCCTATTCCTGCCGGCATGACCCGCGAGGCCTATGTGGCCGACCGTTACAAGAAGTGCCGCACCATCCTGGACCTGATGATGACCAAGTTGCCCACCAGCATCGTTCCGTTCACGGTACAGATGGGTGAGCAGGTGGCTACCGTCTATTATAACCTGGCTAAGTTGACCAACGATGCCGAGTGCGAAGCCAAGTCGCGCGCCATCCTGGAGAGCGAGATCCTGCGCTATGCCGGTTATCTGCGCTTCTATCAGTCGCTCGACGCTTCGCAGTACGACCGCCTGACCAACGTCGATAAGTTTATCGACCAGCAGTACATGCTCTACATGCTGCACGACTATGCGCGGCAGTGTGGCGACGAGGCTTACCAGCAGTTGATGGCCAAGGTGGCTGCCACGGGCGTGAACATGCAGCGCCTGCAGTCTTACCAGAAGTCCTATGACGAGGCCATGGTCAATCAGGCTGCCGCAGCCGCTCAGGCTGGTGAGCAGGCTGGCGAGGAAGCCGCACCTGGCGGTAATTGATGTTCAACCAACATAGACACAATCACCTTTTGATCGACAGGCATCGTGTTAGTTGAACGTCCGCCCCTCATCTACCGAATGATATTTCCCGAGACCGTGTGGCGCATCCACAAGCGCGACCACACGGTCTATCTGACCTTTGACGATGGTCCCATTCCCGAAGTGACGCCCTGGGTGCTCGATACGCTCGACCGCTATGGCGTGAAGGCCACCTTCTTTATGGTAGGCGAGAATGTGGAGCGTCATCCCGAATTGCTCGAGGAGGTGCGGCGCCGTGGCCACTCGGTGGGCAACCACACGATGAGCCATCTGCAGGGCGCACATGTGGGCACCAAGCACTATCTGCACAATGTGTTCCGTGCCAACGAACTCATCGGCAGCACGCTCTTCCGCCCGCCACACGGCCTGCTGCGATGGGGCCAATCGCGGGTGCTGCGCTCGCGCTTCTCGATCATCATGTATGACTTGGTGACGCGCGATTATAGTCGCAAACTCACTGGAGAGCAAGTGCTTAACAATGTTAAGCGGTATGCCCGTAACGGCTCGATCATTGTCTTTCACGACTCTCTCAAGGCTGAGCAGAACATGAAGTATGCCTTGCCGCGCGCCATCGAGTGGCTGCAGAGCAAGGGTTATAAGTTTGATGCCATCCCCGAATTATGATATAGCATCACGGATCAAATCCCAGGCCATGAGCCTGGGATTTGATGCTTGTGGCTTTGCCGCAGCAGCGCCCGTCGATGATGAGGCCGAGGCGCGCTATGAGCACTGGCTGGAGCAGGGGCACCACGGCTGCATGAAGTGGGCTGAGGGACACCGCGACCTGCGTCACGACCCGTCGATGCTGCTCGAGGGTGCCCAAACGGTCATCTCGCTGGCGCTGAACTATTATCCGGCCCGTTTTCAGCCGTCAAGCGCATTGCGTGTCGCTTATTACGCTTATGGTCGTGACTATCATGAGGTCTTGCGGGAGAAATTGACCGAATTGGCCCATTTCATCGAGCAAATCACCCATTGTGCCACCCGCCCGTGTGTGGACTCGGCACCTGTGCGTGAGCGATATTGGGCACAGCGGGCAGGCCTGGGTTTCATCGGCCGCAACAACTGCTTGATCATTCCCGGTAAGGGGTCTTTCTACTTCCTGGGCGAAATTGTCACGACGGCGCAACTGCCGCCCGACGCGCCCTGCGAGTTGACGTGTGGCGACTGCGGCAAGTGTGTCGAGGCCTGTCCGTCGGGCGCACTCAATGTGGAGGGCGCTGCCGATGCCTCGCGCTGCCTCTCATGCCTGCTCATCGAGAATCACGACGACAAGTTGCCCGAGTGGGTTCATGACGTAGCAGGGGATAGGGTCGTGGGCTGTGATGAGTGCCAGTTGTGTTGCCCTCACAACAGCCATGCCGTGGCTACGCACGAGGCCGACTTCGCGCCCACCGATGCCGTGCTGACCTTGACGCCTGATCGCATCGCGGCGATGACAGGTGGCGACTTCCGCCGCACCTTTGCCCATAGCGCGATCTCGCGCCTGCGTCTCAAGACCCTGCGGCGCAATGCCTCAGGCCATCGTGGCGATGACAAGTAAATCACGGCTTGGGATTGCGGACTATTTCGCTGGATTGTTGTACTTTTGCAAAAGAAACCGATTGTTATTATATACGATACGTTTACAAGCATGAAACAGAGATTTTTGAATACGGTAGCCATGTTGTCGGCGATGCTGTGTCTGGCAGTGAATCTGACCAGTTGCGCCAACAAGCAGGACGCTACGTCCACTGCCGAGCAGCCTGTTGCTGCCGATAGCCGCTTTGCCACGCTCGACTCGCTGGCCGTGTACATGATTCAGGACCTGATGGACCGTGAAACGCCCGAGGAACTCGTGGAGCAATACGAGTCGCAGTCAGCGGCCATCAGTGCCTATTGGGCTCAGAATCACGCGGGCGATGACCGGAGTCTCATGACCGAGACCGTGATGGGTGAGTTGAAGGCTCTGGCCGACAGCCTGTCGGCTGGAAGCACCGTGGACATGATGATGTGCGGTGAAATCCATAGCGCCATAGCACAATACCTAACTGCGCAGGCCTATTGCGAGCACTATCGCGACAATCCTCTCTATCAGGCCGAAATGCGCGACTGGCTCCTGCTCGAGGACGAGTTGATGGATTTCTATGGCGACCTGGCGACCCTGACTTACTGGGGCGGCACAATCACGACTGTCGTGGCCAGCAGCACCATCGACAATTTGTGCACTGCCCGCCACGACGACTATAGCCAACTTAAGAAGGGTGGGCAGTTTGCCAGCGGTGAGATGACGATTGCCGAGGCTCGCGCCAACCTTATCGAGGAGTTGTCATCGGCCAAGAGCCTGGAAGATGATGCCGTAGAAGAGAATGCAGCCGATTTCCGCCAGATGCTTAACGAGATGCGTGAGCATGCCGACAAGGTGGCTGCTCTGCTCGACAAGTGGATCGCCTCGCGTGCGGCGCTGTGCCAGGCCGAGGGTATTCCCGAGGGTCACACGGCGCGACTGATTGCGCAACTGAGCCGCCTGGTGATGGAAATCATCGAGGGCTGATCACCAGTCATATACCGCCTTGAAGTAGTAGTGGATTGTCATTTAATCAACAATAAGCCTTTTAATATCTGAAATAGAGAGATGATTACTTTTATCGTTAGCCTTGTGGCTCTGGTGCTGGGTTATCTGCTGTATGGAGCCGTGATGGAGCGCGTGATGCGCCCCGACGACCGTGAGACGCCTGCCATCCGCCTTGCCGATGGCGTGGACTATGTGGCATTACCCACATGGAAAGTGTTTATGATCCAGTTCCTGAACATTGCAGGTACGGGTCCCATCTTCGGTGCCATCATGGGCATGTGGTTTGGTCCTGCATCCTATCTGTGGATTGTGCTGGGATGCATCTTTGCCGGAGCGGTTCACGACTTTATGAGCGGTATGCTCTCGATGCGTCACGATGGTGCCAACCTGCCTACGCTCATCGGCAAGTATCTGGGCAGTGGCGCACGTGCCGTGATGCTTGTGTTCACCGTCTTGTTGCTGCTGATGGTGGGCGCCGTGTTTGTCTATAGTCCTGCGCTCATCCTGTCCGGCATGTGGGGCAAGCCTCTGATGTGGATAGTGGTTATCTTCTGTTACTATATCGTTGCCACCTTGCTGCCCATCGACAAGATCATTGGCAGGATTTATCCGCTGTTTGCCATCGCGCTGCTGGTGATGGCTGCCGGACTGCTGGTGGGGCTGCTCGTGAAGATGCCTCACCTGCCCGAGTTGTGGAATATGGGAGACCTGTCGCAGTGGACTCAGGCTCAGATTATCGATGGCAAGGACACGCTGGGCATCGTCGCCTATCTGCAGAAGAATCCCACCTTCCCCTGCCTGCTGATCACCATCGCTTGTGGCGCAATCAGCGGCTTCCATGCCACGCAGAGTCCCCTGATGGCCCGTTGTCTCAAGAGCGAGCGCCTGGCCAGGCCCGTGTTCTATGGCGCGATGATTACCGAGGGTGTTGTGGCCCTGATCTGGGCTACGGTATCGTCCTACTTCTTCTATTACGGCGGCTGGAAAGAGGTCGTGAGCCCCGAGGTGGCGGGCGACTTTATGGCCCAGGTGCAATTGGCCGATGGCAAGACCCTGATCCAGTACTTCACTGCGCCTCAAGTGGTCAATCTGGTGTGCAGCGGCTGGCTGGGCTTTGTGGGCGGCACGCTTGCGGTGTTGGGTGTGGTGGCCGCTCCCATCACCAGTGGCGACACGGCGTTCCGCAGCGCCCGTCTGATCATTGCCGAGTGGCTCCATTTCGGGCAGAAGGGCATGGCCCGTCGTCTGATCATCAGTGTGCCGCTGTTTGCGGCCGCGCTGCTGCTGCTCATCTGGCAGATGCAGAATCCCGACGGCTTCAATGTGCTGTGGCAATACTTCGGCTGGTCTAACCAAGCCCTGTCGGTATTCACCCTGTGGATGATCACCGTGTATCTGGCCCGCCATGGCAAGGCCTATATCATCACACTGATACCCGCCGTGCTGATGACGGTGGTGTGCAGCACCTTTATCGTGGCATCGCCCCAGGCGCTGGGCCGCGGCGACCTCACGCCGTGGGTTGCGCTGGCGGCTGTCGTGGTGGCTGTCGTGTGGTTTGCCGTCTGGCTCAAGCGCTACAAGGCCACGAGCCGTCCCCAGCCCGAGAGATAACCGGGTCGTCAGTCGGGATAGCCTAGTCTGTCCAGATGGCCTGGAGTTGCGGGTTTGTCCAGTCTATTTAGCATCCAGGAGAGTGTGTCATAATTCAGTTATGGCTCACCCTCTTTGCAAATCAACCGCCTGAGAATGGGATATTTTTCAGGCGGCTGCTTTTTCTTTGTTTTGTCTGTACACTCGATTCTCATGAGGTAAAAAATGAACTGTGACAACAAAATGGTAAAAATGGGGCGTATTTCCTCCGTTTCAGGCGGATTTTGCGATTATTGCGGCCATTTTCTTGATGTTGAAGGCGATGGCGAAGAAGGCAAAGTCCATGGTGACCTTGTCTTTGCCGAAGTGGCGGAAGCGCTTGTAGTGCATGTTGTTCTTCATCTGCCCGAACACGGCCTCCGGCTCTATGGGTCTTTTTGAGCGGTGTTCGAGCCCTTTCTCGGAAATGAGGTTTTCCCGTGCCCTCTGCTTGTAGGCGATAAGCCTGTGACTGACCTCGATTTCTCGGTTACCTCTCTTTCTCCTGTGGCATTTTGCTCTCAACGGGCAGCCCTGACAGCGCTGGGCGCGGTAGGCGGCCTGCTCGATGATGTAGCCGCTCTCGGTCCTGTCGTGCCGTGTGCCCACTCGCCTCATGTGCTGTCCCATCGGGCAGACGAAGAAGTCGCCCTCAGCGTTGTAGTGCAGGTTTTCCACGCGGAACGGGTTGTCGCGGAAGGCCTGTTTCTGCTCCATGTGGAAGTAGTTGTACTTGACGTAGGCCTGAATGCCGTTCTCCTCCATGAAGCGGTAGTTCTCCTCGCTGCCGTAGCCCGAGTCGGCCACGCCCTCATAGGGGAAGCGACCGTAGCGGCGGTGGAACGAGGTGAGGAACAGGGGCATGGTGAGCGTGTCGCCGGGGTTGGGGAACAGGCCGAAGTCCACCAGGAACTGGTTCTCGGTGGCGATCTGCAGGTTGTAGCAGGGCTTGGTCTGCCCGTTGTTCATCGCGTCCTCCTTCATGCGCATGAATGTCGCGTCGGGGTCCGTCTTGGACATCGAGTTGCGTTCGCCCATCTGCTCAAGGCGCCCGTCGTACTCGTCGAGTTTGTCGCGTTGCTTCTCCAGCTCCTTGGCCTGTCGCTTGAGCTCGCGCAGCCTGGCCTTCTCAGCCTTGTCCTTAGCCTTCTGAGCCGAAGCGCGCTCGATGGAGCCGCGCAGTTCCTCGCATATCTCCGTCAGCTGCGCGGGCGTGAACTCCACCGACTCCTTCTGGGCGGCATTCTCCTGGGCGATGGCATCGTCTATCTGGCTCAGAAGCGCACGTATCTTCTGCTGCAGTTTCGCCCGGTTCTTCACCACCGTCTTCTTCCAGACAAAGGTGTACTTGTTCGCCTTCGACTCTATCTTCGTCCCGTCGATGTACTCCACATCGAGGGTGATGAAGCCACGCTCGGCAAGGATCAGCACCAGTTGGGTGAACACGTTGTCAATCTCGTCCTTGACGCGGTTGCGGAAGTTGTTGATGGTCTTGTGGTCGGGTTGGTCATAACCGGCCAGCCAGATGAAATGAACGTCGCGCTTGAGCGCGTTCTCCATCTTGCGGCACGAGTAGATGTTGTTCATGTAGCCGTAGATGATCACCTTGAGCATCATCCTGGGATGGTAGGGACTCGCGCCGCGGTCATAGTACAGGGAGTATATGCGACCCATGTCCAGGCTGTCAACAACCGCATTGACCAGACGGACAGGGTCGTCCGGGGCAATATCTTTGTCGATTCTTTCAGGAAAAAGAACCAATTGGTTGTTTATGTGCTCACGAAAGTGTAACTTTGCAGACATATTTTTATTTAATAAATTGATTGTCACAAAGTTACTAAAACTTTAGGGACCAAGCGGCGACCGCCTTCGATGGTCTTGCATGGTCTTTCTCATTGAAATCGGTTCTCCGAACCGCTTGCGTCTTCGACGCTCTCCTCGGAAGCCCAATAATAATGGGCAGTAGACCCTGAAAAGTTTTTCAATGCGAATTTCGCTAATGAGACTAATTACACGAAAAACATTATAATAAATTCGCATTCAATCAGTTAAATTCGTGTAACTCGCGTTAGCCCCGCAGGGTTTGGGCAGGGCTTCTATATCATAGCCAATTAATTATGGGAACACACCTGGAGGGTGGCCTCTGAGTAACCCGTGTTAACGCATTGCACTGAGCGATAGCGAAGTGGATTGCGTCAACACGGGAAAACTGCAGATCGGTCTATGTCGCTGGAGGCGACCCCAAACCTGTCATCGACAATGGGGTCGCCTCCAGCGACTGTTCCTACACACCATAATTCCCGCAGTGAATCAGGCTCCCTCGCTCACGCTCGGCAGCCTGATTTACTGCGGGTTACTCAGATGGCCGCCTTTCAGGCGTCTGCTGCCCATTCTGATTGATCTTTGCGATGTAACCTTGTCTTTCTTGTCTTCACACTATGATCGCACGGAAAGCCTTTCTTGTCTTTCCATGATGAGTCTAGAAGTTCCTCTTCGAGGCACTTGTTTTGCCATGCTTTGGGGACCAAGCGGCGACCGCCTTCGACGGTCTTGCATGGTCTTTCTCATTGAAATCGGTTCTCCGAACCGCTTGCGTCTTCGACGCTCTCCCCGAACGCCAAATAATAATGGGCAGTAGACCCTAAAAAGTTTTTCAATGCGAATTTCGCTAATGAGACTAATTACACGGGCCTCTTTTTTTTGGGGGAAATTAAAAGTTTGTTGTACCTTTGTAGGTTACTAGCAATTTCAACCGTTAACGACGATGGCTAAACAGGGACTTATACAGCAGCAAAAACAGATACAGCGTCTGGCGCTCGAACAGCAACGCATGCTGGGCGAGATGCTCGAGAAGAATGATGCCGAGATGGCCGAGTTTGTCGATAACAAGGTCAACGAGATCCAAGCCCTGGAGAAGAAGCAGGACGAGGATGGCGAGGCGGACGGCGGCTTGAGCGAGCCTGCCGGCAATGATCGCGAGCGCGACGATGCGGCTGTGAGTGAGAATAGCGGTGACGACGACACGGCGGCCTGGTACCGCTACTTTGCCAACAACCGTAGCCGCGACGATGAGTACTATGCACCCACGGGCGTGAGTGAAAAGACGTTGCAGGACTACCTGACCGAGCAGTTGGGCGAACTGGAACTGGACGAGACGCAGCAGTTGATCGCTCAGGCGATTGTCGGCAATCTGGAGGATGACGGCTACCTGCGGCGCAGTGCCGCTGAGATTGCCGACGATGTGACCTTTAACGACGGTTGGATGGTCGATGCCAGCCAGGTCGAGCGGATGATCGGCGTGGTGCAGAACCTGGACCCGCCGGGCATTGCTGCCAGAAACCTGCGTGAGTGTATCCTGTTGCAACTGGAGCGCAAGGAGCCTAGCGAGGATGTGGAATTGGCCAAGACGATGGTCGATAAGTACTTTGACGATTTTGCTGCGATGCGCTTCGACACATTGAGCCGCCGCATGGGTGTGAGCCAGGAGCGGCTGGAAGATGTGTTCAAGCGCCAGATCAGACGCGGCCTCAATCCCTATCCTGGCAGTGTGATGGAGTCGCGCAGCATGGGTAGCCAGCAAGTGACCCCAGACTTTGACGTGGAACCCGACGAGGAAACAGGGCGTCTGACGGTGACCCTGCGCAACAACATCCCGGCGCTGCAGATCAGCGAGAGTTATGCGCTGATGAATGAGCGCTACAAGACCGGAAGCCCGCTCAGCGTCAAGGAGAATAAGGAGAAGAAGCAGATCCAGGATGCCTACCAGCGCGCCAGCATGTTTATCGAGGTGCTCAGGCAGCGCCAGGAGACCCTGTTCAACACCATGAGCGCCATCGTGCAGTGCCAGAAGGCCTACTTCATGAGCGGTGACGAGCGCGAACTCAAACCGCTGGGACAGCAGCAGATTGCCGACATGATCGGCAAGGACGTGTCGGTGGTGTCCAGGGCCGTGAGCAACAAGTATGTGCAGATGCCCTGGGGTGTGAGAAGCCTGAAGTCGTTTTTCAGTGAGGACATCAATGGGGCGTCGCGTCACGAGGTCTATGACGATCTGAAGAAACTGGTCGATGCCGAGGACAAGAGCCATCCGCTGAGCGATGACGCCCTGTGCGAGCGCCTCAAGGCCATGGGCTACAAACTGGAGCGCCGCACGGTGGCCAAGTACCGCGATGTGCTGAACATACCCAGCAGCACCATCCGCCGCAGGATGGCCCGCTAGTCGAGTGAAATAGTCATTTGAGATTACGCTTGCAATCTGAATAACTCTGAGAATGAAACGATTTACAGCCAATAAATTTACCGCTGGCCTGGCCAACTTCCTGTCCACGGCATTGAGTCCGCTGCTGATGCCCACCTATGGCGTCTTTATGGTGCTGTGGGTATCGGTGCTGTGCCTGCTGCCCTATGGCACGCGTGTGTCGGTGCTGCTGGTGTGCATGGGCATCACCTGCATCTTGCCGCTCATCTTCCTGAGTGTGCTGCGGCACTTCAAGTTGGTCAAGGACCTGCATGTCGAGAAGCGTGAGCAGCGGTTTTTTCCCTACATGTTTACCGCCTTGTGCTACACGGTTGCGGCCTATTACCTCTACTATTGCCACTCGCCGCAGTGGTTTGTGATGTTTATGGTCGGATCGGCTGTGACGGTGCTGATCATGGCGCTCATCAACCTCAAGTGGAAGATCAGTGCCCACATGGCTGGCATCGGTGGTGTGGTGGCGCTTGTCTACCAGATACATGTGCAGGGGTTGAGCGCGTTTGACCTGTTCTGGATGCTGTGCATCACAATCATGGTGGCCGGTTTGCTGGGGTCGGCGCGGCTTGTGCTCAACAGGCACGACGCATGGCAGGTGCTGGCAGGCGTCGTGGTGGGATTCTTGAGTGTCTCGTTGACCATGAGATTTTTTGGATAATTGTGAAAAAATAGAAAGCCTAAATCGGATAACTGAAAAAAATGGGATTTAACTATCATCGCCGTCACACGGTCAGTGTCAACGTGGGAGGCATCAGCATGGGCAGTGATTGGCCCGTGCGCGTTCAATCAATGACTAATACGGCGACCGACGACGTCGAGGCCAGTGCCGCTCAGTGCCAGCGTATCGCCTATGCCGGGGCCGACTATGTGAGGCTCACGGCCCAGGGCGTGAAGCAGGCCGAGAGCATCGGTGAGATATCTCGCGTGTTGCGCGCTCGAGATTGTGACGTGCCGCTCATCGCCGACATCCACTTCAATCCGCAGGCCGCGCTTGCCGCTGCCGCCTGCTGTGAGGGAGTACGCATCAATCCGGGCAACTTTGTGGACCCGGCACGCACGTTCAAGCAACTGGAGTATACCGACGAGCAGTATCATGCCGAGTTGGACCGCATCCGCGAGGCACTGCTGCCCTTTATCGCCGTGTGCCGCGAGCATCACACGGCAGTGCGCCTGGGCGTAAACCACGGCTCGCTGAGCGACCGCATCATGAGCCGCTATGGCAATACGGCGGCGGGCATGGTCGAGAGCGTGATGGAGTTCCTCAGGGTGTTTGTCCAGGAGGATTTTCTGGATGTGGTCATCTCGATGAAGGCATCCAATGTCGTGGTGATGGTCGAGGCGGTGAGGCGACTGGTCGTGGCGATGGATAAGGAGGATATGCACTTCCCGCTGCACTTGGGCGTGACCGAGGCTGGATTTGGCGAGGATGGCCGCGTCAAGAGTGCCGTGGGCATCGGTGCGCTCTTGGCCGAGGGTCTGGGCGATACCATCCGCGTGTCGCTGAGCGAGGAACCCGAGGTGGAGATTCCTGTGGCCCGCAAACTGGTGGACTATATCTCGCAGCGGCAGGGGCATGAGCCCATCGCCGAGGAGTATAACGAGGGCTATGACCCGATGTGCCCGCAGCGGCGCGAGACGGTGGCGGTCAGTGGCACGATAGGCGGTAACCTGCCGCCGGTGGTCATCGCCAGTTACCGCCCTGATGAGTTGGACGGCGCTGACCTTCAGCCCGATTTCTATTATAGTGGCGATGGCTTGATCGATGGCATGCACCAGTTCTTGGTACCCCTGGACTGCTGGAGCGGCGAGCGCAATGTGTTCCCGCTGCTCACGCTGGGCGAGTGGGACCGTTGCCCGACAACCCGTCTGCGCTTCCTGCAACTGCCTGCCAGCACTCCCGTACATCGCTTGGAGTTTCTGAGAGGACGTTCCGACACCGTGCTGGTAATCACGCCGGTGGGCAAGAACATCTCGGGCCAGCAGCAGGCGATGACTCATGCGCTCACTGCGGCGGGCATCAACTGTCCCGTGGTGATGCGCAACACCTATACCGATAGTTCCAACGAGTGGCTGCAGGTCAAGGCGGGTGTCGATCTGGGCGCTGTGCTGCTCAATCGCCGTGCCGACGGCATCTGGCTGGAGGCGCCTAACATCCACAGCGGTGCCGAGGTGGTGCGTTATGCCTTTGCGATCCTGCAGGCCGCGCGGCAGCGCATCAGCAAGACCGAATTTATCTCATGCCCAGGATGCGGCCGCACGATGTTTGACCTGCAGACAACCGTGCAACGTGTGCAGCGTGCTACGGCCCATCTGACCCACCTCAAGATAGGTGTGATGGGTTGTATCGTCAATGGGCCTGGCGAGATGGCTGATGCCGACTATGGCTATGTGGGCGCTGCGGCTGGACGCATCAGCCTGTACAAGGGCAAACAGTGTATCGAGATGAACATCCCCGAGGACGAGGCTATCGAGCGCCTGGTCGGTCTGATCAAGCAGAACGGCGATTGGCGTGAGCCCTAAAGGGAACAGATTATTAATCCTGATAACCAAGCAGATGAAAAAAACGATTCAATATCTCTCGCTCGCGCTGATGATGGCCTTGGGGCTTGCGTCGTGCAGTGGCAACAGTTTCAAGATCGACGGCAACCTGACGGGCTTTGATGGCCATGCGGTCAGGGTAGTCTATAGCGCCGACTCTGCTATCGTCGACGAGGTCGTCGAGGTGGATAAGCATGGCAAGTTTTCCTACAAGGGGGAGGCTGAGAGCCCTGCCATCGTCTCGCTGACGGATGAGCGGGGCGAGTCGCTCGTGCTGGTGGTAGCCCTCAATGGCGACCACCTTAAGGTCGAGGGCGAGGCTGCCAAGGCCATGGGGCTCAAGGTCAAGGGCAGCAAACTCAACGAGGATTGGCAGTTGTTCCGCGATGAGCACCGCGCCTTCTATACCGACCCCAATCCTAGCCGCCTGGATGCCGCCATCGCAAAGTATGTGAAGGAACACTCTGGCGACATGCTGTCCACGGTGCTGCTCATGGCTGATTACAGCGACTTTACCGACCGTGATAAGGTGCAGGCCCTGATTAATAGCATCAGCCTGGAGGCACGCCCCGAGTCGCTCTTGGCGACGTTTATGGGCAATCCTATGGGACGCAAGAGCGTGAGCGTGCCGCGCCTGATGTCGCTCAACCTGATCAAGCATGGGGGCGATTTTGAAGACGTGTCGCTGACCAACCATGTCACGCTCATCCACTTGTGGGGTGGGGTGCAGGATAATCGTCAGGGCACAATCAATCTGCTGAACACCCTCCCTGATGGCGTGCGCGTCCTGGACGTGCTGGCCGAGTCCGACACCATACGCTGGCATCAGGTCATCGCCGACGATCCGGCCCAGTGGCAGCACTATTGGGCCCCTGGCGGACCCATGGAGCAGGGCATCCAGTTGCTGGGTATCACCAGCCTGCCTTGGTTTGCCGTTGCCGACAGCACGGGCATGGTCACCTACACTGGGCCCGACATCAATGCCGCCATCCGTTCCACATCTGGCCGTTGACAGGCGTGACTCTCTCCATAACAAATCATTTTTACCTAAAACCGAATACCTATGTTAGCCAGAACAATAGCAGCCGCAGTGCATGGCATCGATGCCATCAAGGTAGAAATCGAAGTAACCGTTGACCCTGGAGCGGGATTTATGGTCATTGGACTGCCCGACACCGCTGTCAAGGAGAGCGCCGAGCGCGTGCGCTGCGCCATCAAGCAGGCGGGACACAAGTTCCCAGGCAAGAAGATTATGGTTAACATGTCGCCCGCCGACATCAAGAAGGAAGGTTCGGCCTATGACCTGCCTTTTGCCATCGGAATTCTTGCGGCCGATGGCAAGATCGCGACCGACCAACTGAGCCGATACATGTTTATGGGCGAATTGTCGCTGGATGGCTCGCTCAGGCCCATCAAGGGCGCCTTGCCCATGGCCATCATGGCTCGTGAGTTGCAACTGGATGGTTTCATTCTGCCGCGGGCCAATGCCCTCGAGGCGGCTGTGGTCAATCGCCTCAACATCTATGGAGTGGACAACTTCTCGCAGGTGATGGAGTTTCTCAATGGCAACATCAGCCTCGAGCCCACCGTTGTCGACACCCGCGCCGAGTTTGCTAAGGCGCAGGGCGTGTTCCCCTACGATTTTGCCGATGTTAAGGGACAGGAAAATGTCAAACGTGCGCTCGAGGTGGCTTGCGCTGGCGGGCACAACATCCTGCTGGTGGGCAGTCCCGGATCGGGAAAGTCGATGATGGCCAAGCGGTTGCCGTCGATTATGCCGCCGCTCACGCTGAGCGAGGCCCTCGAGACGACCAAGATACACAGCGTCGCCGGCAAACTGCCGCAGAGCACGACCCTGATGACGACGCGCCCCTTCCGTAGTCCGCACCACACCATTTCGCCTGTCGCCTTGTGTGGCGGAGGCTCCTTCCCGATGCCCGGCGAAATCTCCCTGGCCCACAACGGCGTCCTATTTATGGATGAGTTGCCCGAGTTCAATCGCTCCGTTTTGGAGGTCATGCGGCAGCCGTTGGAGGACAGGGTGATTACCATTAGCCGAGCCAAGTACTCGACCGAATACCCTGCCTCGTTCATGCTCGTGGCGTCGATGAATCCGTGCCCGTGCGGGTACTATGGCCACCCCACGAAGAAGTGCGTCTGCAACGAGTACCAGCGCACCCACTACATGAGCAAGATTTCGGGCCCACTATTGGACCGCATCGACCTGCAGATCGAGGTCCAGCCCGTCGATTTCGACCAGATGTCATCCAAAGCCCCTGGTGAACCCAGTGCCGCCATCCGCCAGCGGGTCATCGCCGCCAGAGCCATTCAGGAGCGCCGCTTCAAGGACGAACCCGGCATCCACTGCAACGCCCAGATGACCCCCTCCCTGCTGCACAAATACGCCGAGCCCAACGCCGCCGGCCTCGAGAAACTGCGCGACGCCATGGAGCGCATGAACATGAGCGCCCGCGCCTACGACCGCATCCTCAAGGTCGCCCGCACCATCGCTGACCTCGAGGGCACCGCCGACGTCCTCGACCACCACATCATGGAAGCCATCGCCTACCGCAACCTCGACCGCCCCACCTACCTCGGCAGTTCGTTATAAATAAAGAACTATGCTTGACCAAGAAAAAAATATCATCATCTACCGCACTGCCGATGGCCGTGCATCGGTAGCACTTTATGCCCATGACGGCAAAATTTGGGTTAACCAGCAACAGATGGCAGAACTTTTTGCCACCTCAAAGCAAACTATCAGTTATCACATAGTTAATATCCTGAAGGAAAATGAATTAACTCAAGATTCAGTTGTCAAAGAATTTTTGACAACTGCCGCTGACGGCAAGAGTTACAACGTCGTTTTCTACTCATTGGAGATGATCGTTGCGGTGGGTTATCGTGTACGTGGCGTGCGGGGTACTCAGTTCCGCCAGTGGGCGACTGAGCACTTGACAGAGTATTTGGTCAAGGGATTCACGATGGATGATGAACGGCTGAAGAATCCCGATGGCCGACCCGACTACTTTGATGAACTGTTAGCAAGGATTAGGGACATCCGGGCATCAGAGAAACGATTCTATCAAAAGATCCGTGATCTATTCAAACTCAGCAGCGACTATGACAAAACCGACAAGGCTACTCAGATGTTCTTCGCTGAGACCCAAAACAAATTACTCTATGCTGTGACCCACCAGACAGCAGCAGAACTGATATGTGCTCGTGCCGATGCAGAGAAACCCAACATGGGACTGACCACATGGAAAGGCTCCATTGTCCGCAAAGGTGATATCACCATCGCCAAGAACTACCTGCAAGATGCCGAAATCGATCGATTGAACCGCCTCGTTGACATCTTCTTGACATCAGCCGAAATGCGGGTACAAGATCGACGAGACCTCACCCTCGACTACTGGCGCAACAATGTTGACAGCCTACTCGCCTTCCAGGGAATGGATGTTCTACAAGACAAAGGCTCTGTTTCCAACGCCCAAATGGAAACTCATGTCCGCGAAATCTACGCTGACTTCGACACCAAACGCAAGCACCTCGAAGCCCAACAAGCCGATGCCGACGACCTCAAACTCCTCGAAGACATCGAAAAACGAATCCTCAATCAATCAAATGACGAGCAAGAGTAGATGGTAACGCCATGGAGCGCATGAACATTATGATGTTGGTTTATCCAGATCAAACGACAATAGTATGGCTATTCATCAGAATTTCCCTGATGCCCGCTTGATCATCGTCTCACTTGACAAGTACCGCCGTAAGATGAACGATGTTGACATCATCCCGGCCACCGAGTTCCTGCAAAACCTGTGGCAAGGAGGCATCGTGTAAAGTCGCCCGCGCTATCGCTGACCGCGAAGGAAGTTCAGACAACTGATTCATCTGAGATTTCTGATGGCATCCGCACACTGGGCCTGCGCCGACGTCCTCGACCACCACAGCAGGGGCGCACATCAGCCTACCGCAACCTCGACCGCCCCACCTACCTCGGCACCGCGATGTAATTCTTTTCCAGAAGCCAATTCTGGCACACTCTGTTTTTTGTTGATGAAAAGTTGCTGGGAGCGGAAAAAGTTTTACCTTTGTGAGATATATACGTTATGATGATAGCCAAATTTATATGGAACAAGAGGATCAGCAACCGCAGCCTCCCGCGCTAAATGAGCAAGAGGAAGAGAAACCACGGGTGGCCATGGGTCAACCCATTCCCATGCCACAATACCAGCCTCGAGTAACCGCGAGTCCTATGATGTCGCCTGTCGAGTCGATCGTGACATGCTTCAAGAAATGCTTTGTTTTTAAGGGCCGAGCACGCCGCAGTGAATTCTGGTGGTTTAGTTTGTTGCTCTTTATTGTGTACTCAGCCTTAACCTGGCTGGGCAGGTTCGTTCCAGAGGTGGGCGAAATAGGGGTGATCTGCGCCTTCTTGCTGTCTATCCCTCAGTTTGCGGCAGCGACACGCCGCTTGCATGATACAGGGAACAGCGGCTGGTGGATTTTTGTTGTTTTTATCCTTTTCTTGGGTAACAACATCGTTTCGTTAATCACAATCTTCACTCACGATTCGTCTGAAGAAATTGCGCGCGCCGTGTTTCATGACTACGCGAATTATGTTATGTTCCTGATAATCTGTTCGATCTTGGCGATCACTCCCTTGGTATATGCTATCATGGACAGTGATCGGAAAGAAAACAAGTATGGTCCCTCTCCCAAATATCAGAATTAAACGACATTTAAGTGAGGCTGTGTCAACTTGAAGTGTTGACTGGGATTAAAACAGAAGTATCTTGGGGAAGGGCTATGATTTCTCTGGTTCGTCATCCATAACCCGGCGCAGTTCTTCTTCGGTAGGCAGAACCCTTCTGACATCCTCTGCACTCTTGTAGGTGGCAACGCCCATCGGGTTGTCATAGCCTTGAATTAGGAATTCGACAAAACTCTTATCGGCCCGTTTACACAGAATGATGCCAATACTCGGGTTCTCGAATGGCTTTTTCACATCGGTATCAAGAATACGCAAATAGGCGCTCAGTTGCCCCAGATAAGCAGGTTTGAAATCTCCACGTTTTAATTCCACCACAACGAGAGCAGCCAATTCGCGATTATAGAACAACAAGTCGGGGTAACTGTGGTGACCATACTTCTCTAAGTGGTACTGATTCCCCACAAAGGCGAAGTCTCGCCCAAAAGTCATGATAAAGTTCTTCACGTTTTGGATGATCGCCTTTTCTACCTCACGCTCGTCCACATCGGCCTCATCCCTCGCCCCGATCTCTTCCACATTGATGAAGTCCAGCAGGTACTCATCCTTAAACATTTCGATGGCGCGGATAGCACTTTTAGATGCGGGAATGGTCTTCGCAAAGTTATTGGGCAATCCCCCTTGATGATGATAGAGATCTTGCTTCAACAATTCACGGAGTTTGTATTTGTCCCATTTGTTGATGTAGGTCTGATGAATATAGAAAAGGCGTTCACCCAAGTCTTTGGCCTTAGCCAATATCTCACAATGGTGAGTAAAACTGATGCCCACAAATGCCTCTGCACTCAATTCTGCAGCCAATGGCTGCCGAATTAAGGATGGTAGGGCTACTGCATTAATAGCATCCTCATTATCAATGCTTTTTAATTCGGCAGCCACGGCTGCCGAATTAAAGTAACTTCTCCACTCCTCGTAAAATGTACGCATATTCTTGAGTTGCCTTTCACCAAACCCCTTCAGCCCAGGCAATTCACGTTGTAGTTGTTCGCTGATGCTTTTAATGGCGCCTTTTCCCCAATAACCGGTACGGGAGTGCTCCGAGATATAATGACCAATGCCGAAGTACAGGGAGAGTTGTTCGCTATTAACACCCTTTGCTGCCCGATACTGGCTTTGCAATATGGCCTGCTTGATTGCCGTGACCGCTGTCCGCAATTCCTCGCTCAAGTGTATGATTTCGTTATTCATGTCTCGTTCACATATATTCTGATGAGTCGCTGCTGAGTATTCACAGATTTCAACGATAAGAGTATGCTAAGTGCAAATTTCGTCAATATTCTTGGTATTGGCAAGAATTATAACTATTTTTGTGGTAGTGTGGTGCTTATCTCGGTGGTGTTGGCACTGTTGAGAAAGGCATGGAAATGGGGCAAGTCTTTCCGCTTGGATGAACTGCCCGAGTTCAATCGCTCCGTTTTGGAAGTGATGCGGCAGCCGCTGGAAGACCAAGGAATATCGAGACGGTTTTGATGTAATTTTTCCTTGTCTTGTGGTCGAATTTTGAAAATCTTGGGAATTTTATTTTGAAAATCTTTGGAATTACATGCCCCTGCGCCACAGCCATCAGCGAGAGTTTTTGTAATACCTCAACTCTCACTACCTGCTCCAGGCAGGCCATTGTGGGTGGGGGAGAAGCCCGCTTATTCAGGACGGTGGCCTGGGGTGAAGTGGTTGAGGGTGTGGATGATGTCGTCGATGTCGTCGGTGATTGAGAGCAGGAGGTTCTTGTAGCGGCCGGTGGTCATGAGTTGTTGCAGCAGGGGATAGACGGGCATCTCTTGGGTCCAGTAGTGCTCGCCAAAGAAAATCATGGGGCTGGCAAAGCCCATCGAGAGGTAGTGGTTCTGGACGGCTTCCTGGAAGATCTCCTGCATGGTGCCGGCGCTGCCGGGGGCATAGACGAGCCCGCCGTAGGCGAGGGTGAGGATGCTGTCTTCGCGCACGCTGTTGTCAAAGAATTTGGCAATGTGTGTGGCAAACGGTGTGGAGGGCTCATGCCCATAGACCCATGTGGGCACACCCACGCTGTGGTAATCGGACACCTGCGGAAAGGTGCTGATGACGTCAAAGGCGGTGCTGAGCCACCCCTCGTCGTTGAAGGTGGGGCTCGGACTGAGCATCTCGATGGCCTGGTCCAACTGCTGGTTGCTGCGCCCTGCCATCCAAGCGCCAAGGTGGGTAGCCTCCATGGCTCCGGGTCCGCCGCCGCTGAGCATGACGAATCCCTGCTCGGTGAGCCTCTTGCCCAGCAGGGCTATCTGGCGGTAGGTGGCATCGGTGCGGGCCAAGGCATGACCGCCCATGATGCCGATGGTGGCGTTGCGGCCGTGGCTGTCGAGGAATTGGTTCAGGGCCGCCAGCATGCGGTTATCGTGAAGGCCGCGGGCAAGCAGTTCGTAGGCGGGCGCGTTTTGCACGCCAGAGGCCTTGTAGTTGTGGTACACGATGCCGTCGTAGCAGGTTTGGTAGGTCTGCTCCCGGCAAGGGTCAAATCCATCATACAACTGCTTGGGGCAATAGAGCGTCTTGGGGGTGACGCAATAGGGCACCTTGTCCATGTAGTCGATGATTTCCTTGAGTTGGTTCAGTCCGGTGTTGGTAATCATAAGGCAATGGCGTTAAGCAAGCGTTTTACCGCAAAGGTAGGGCAAAAATGGCGTTTCTCCAAGCAATGTGCCGCCAGAATTGTGTGGTGTGCTACATTCATCGGTAAGCGATTGGTCGAAATATCTTCAAAAATGGTTGTAATTTCCTGTTTTTTGTCTATATTTGCCACCATAAGTTGATATTCATCTCTAAAATAAACAGGAAAATATGAAGAAACTTTACTTTACGGTGCTTGCAGCGCTGATGCTGCTAGGCACAGGATGCACCACTGGTTTGCTAGGTAACATGGGCATGGGTTCAGGCACAGGCAATGAGTCGGGCAACGGCAATCTGGGCAACGTGCTCGGTGGCGTGCTCGGCGGTGTGCTGGGCGGATTGGGTTCGCAGAACACAATCGACGGCCTGCTGGGTCTGGTGATCGGTAGTGTGAAGGTGCAGGAGAGCGAGTTGTATGGCAACTGGTATTATACCGAACCCGCTTGTGCGTTTACCAGCGAGAAACTGCTGGCCAAGGCTGGCGGCGCTGTTGCGGCCGAGACCTGCAAGGACAAGTTGCTGCCCGTGTATAACAGTGTGGGCATCAGCGCCCAAAACACGCAGTTCCAGTTCACGCAGGACCATCAGTTTGCCGCCAAGATCAAGGGCATCCCCTTGAGCGGCAGTTATGCCTATGACGCATCGAGTGGCACCATCAAGTTGCAGACGATGCTATTCTCGACCAATGCCTACATCACGCGCATCACTAAGGGCTTGGGCCTGACCTTTGAGAGCAAAAACCTGTTGAAGGTGTTGCAGGTGGCCGCCGCGATGAGCGGCAACAGCACGTTGCAGACGGTGGGCGACCTGAGCAAGCAGTTCGACGGCGTGCGCTTGGGCTTCGACATCGCTCCAGCCAGATAAGCGATTAGTATCGAACTGGTTTATAGAAGATTGTACAATCAAAGCACAGCCCGCTTCGCCGATGCGGGCCGTGCTTTGACTCATTACTGATTTTGATGGGATATCGTCCCAGTGGCGCATGCCACCGGACCGTGTCGCGTGGCTGTGCAGATTGGCTGAGAAATACCAGTTATTTGTTGATTTTTGGCGTGATTGTCACAATTCCAGGGCGTTATTTCCGTTTTATGATATATATTTGCACGCTCATGGAAAGCGTTATCGGGACATATAGGCCAATCTCACTGGACGAGATGAGCGGCATCAAGTTGATGAACCGTACCGACACCAAGTTTGTAACGACTGAGGATCGGTTGCGGCTGTTGCTGATGCTGGCTCAGCACGACTATTGTGCCCAAGAGGTTGACGGCAAGCGCATTGCCCGCTACTACACGGCCTACTTTGACACGCCCGACAACAACATGTATGTCGTGCATCAGAACGGTCATGCCGGGCGCCAGAAACTGCGCATCCGCTCCTATGTGGACTCTGGGCTCAACTTTCTGGAGGTGAAGACCAAGAATAACCATGGCCGCACCAAGAAGAAGCGCGTGGACATGGTCGGCTTTGACCCGATGCATCCCGATCATGGCATCCGCTTTCTGCGTCAGGACGAGCAATTCAGGAGTTATGATGCTTTTCTGTCTAAGCACCTGCGCTACGACCCATCGGTGCTGACTGAGCATCTGGAGAACAACTTCAGGCGCATCACACTGGTCAACAAGGCCAAAACCGAGCGCTTGACCATCGACACCGCCCTGCGGTTTCATAATCTGGTGACCGACGCCCGCGTCGACCTCACGGGACTGGTCATCATCGAGTTGAAGCGTGACGGTCTGCAACCATCTCCCATCTTGGGTATGTTGCGCGAGTTGCGCATCAAGCCCAGCGGCTTCAGCAAGTACTGCATGGGCTCGGCGCTTACTAATCCAGGGCTCAAGCGCAACAACTTCAAGGAGCGGCTGCACATGGTGGAGCGCATGCTGGCGCAAGTCAACTGACCCTTACAGTAGTAATCAACAACCATACCGTCAAAAAGAATATTAACAGAACGAGAGAGATATGATATTGCTAGATGAATTAACAGGACTGGACGACGAGGTCATGGCTACCGTCAATGATGCGGTGTCTAGCGGGCTTCAATTCAATTGGTATGATGGTGCCGGCTTGGCCGAGATGCTCTTGCGCTTCGGCTTCTTCATGCTGGTGCTGGGCTTCATAGTCTATTTCCTGTATTATCGCAAAACGCATCGTCGTGACTACTTCTTCACGCTGATCCTGCTGAGTGTGAGCATCTTCTTCCTCATCTACCTGCTGGGTAGCGTCAAGGTCAAGATCGGTTTTGCGCTGGGTCTGTTTGCCATCTTCGGTGTGCTGCGATACCGCACCGAGACCATACCCGTGAGGGAGATGTCCTATATGTTCGGTGTCATCAGCCTGTCGGTGATCAACGCGCTGGCCGACTCGTTGAGCCTGGCGGAACTGCTGGTGCCCAACGTGGCCATCGCTTGCCTGATATGGCTGTTTGAGACCTTTGTGCTCAAGGCCAACCTGGCCAGCAAACTGATCCTGTATGACCGCATCGAACTCATCACCCCCGAACGCCGCGAGGAACTCCTCGACGACCTGCGCAAGCGCACGGGTTTGAATATCACCAAGATCAATGTGGGGTCGGTCGACTTCCTGAAAGACACCGCCATTCTCAAGATCGAGTATAAGAACGACGGTGAAGGTCAGAGCCACGTGAATGATACGCTGAAGATACCCAAATACGAATGGCAAGAGGTAAAAGAAAACAATTAACGCTGACCCTGGTGGCAGCGCTGTGGGTGTGTGCCTTGTGCTGGCCAGTGCAGTCTCTGGCCGGCGATGACACGGGTCTCATCCTCAATGCAGGCCTGTCGCATAAGATCAGGAAAGGCTTGAATGTGGATCTCGAGACCGAGTTCCGCTCGCGCAACGACTTCCGCACGGCCGACCGCGTGAGTGTGGGTGCAGGCATCAGTTACAAACTGCTGCCGTGGCTCAAGGCGAGCGCCGGCTATGACTTGCTCATCGACAACAACAAGGAAGAACTCACCTATCAGGTCGATGGCGTGTCCTACAACAATTGGCGCCCCAGTTACTGGGGTGTGCGGCACCGCTTCAATGTAACCCTCACAGGCAGTTACAAGGTGCAGCGCGTGGAACTGAGCCTGCGCGAGCGCTGGCAATACACCTACCGTCCGTCGACGATGATCGACAACTTCGACTTTGACGAGGGCGATTGGGAGGACCACGAGGTGAAAGGCAAAGGCAAGAATGTGCTACGCAGCCGCCTGCAGGCCGAGTGGGACATCCCGCGGTGCAAGTATGACCCGTTTGCCAGCGTGGAGTTTCACACCACCGACCGTCTGGACAAGACCCGTGTGATAGCGGGTGTGGAGCGAGCCTTCAACAAGAAGCATTACTTCAAGTTATTCTACCGCTATCAGATCGTGAACGGTCATGGCAATGATGACGAACCCAACATCCACCTGCTGGGTTTGGGATATACCTATAAGTTCTAGACCGCTATGAAGAGAAGGAAATGCTATAATCATAGTGTTGCTGTGATGATCGCAGCGCTGGCCCTTGCCCTGGCCTCCTGCCAGAGTGATGATACCGATATGGACGACATCATCGCCCAGTATCAGATCGCGCCCGTCGAGATTGAACTCGACTTCACTGCCCTGATCGAGGCTCCCGACGTGCCCGTTACCGACGAGACCGATTCGGCCTATAACGACTATGTAGAGAACACCACCTGGAGCAAGGTGATCGGCATCGAGTACATCGGCGATGCGGTGCAGGTGACCGGATCGGTTGCCGGGGTTATCGTGAGAACCGATGGCGCCCATGTCACCGTGATGAATATGTCGTCGGGACCCGTGAAGTTTGACGTCAGCGGATTGACGGCCAACGGGTCGTTGAAATTCTATGGCGACAAGCGCATCCAGGTGCTGCTGAATAACGTTGACATCACCAATCCCACGGGTGCAGCCATCAACAATCAGGGCAGCAAGTCGATGTATGTCGTTGTGGCTGATGGCACGACCAATAGCCTGCAAGATGGCCTGGAATACACGATGGTTGACGAGGAAGACCAGAAAGCGACCCTCTTCAGCGAGGGACAGATGATCTTCAGCGGCGGAGGACGTCTCAACGTCCTGGCAAATGGCCGTGGCGGAATCCGCAGCGACGACTACATCCGCATCCGCCCTGGTGTCAAAATCTATGTGAACAGTACCGCTCTGGACGGCCTGCGAGCCAACGACGGCATCATCATGGATGGCGGCATGATCAACATCGAGACCAGCGGCAGCGGTGCCAAGGGTGTGCGCAGTGGTGGCATGATGACCGTCGGCGGCGGCCGCCTGGTGGCTGTCAACAATGGCGATTCACGCTTGAGCACGACCGACGACGGCTTGGCCGACACCACGGCTTGTGCCGCCCTCTATTGCGACACACTGCTTACCATCAAGGGCGGTGTGCTCAAGTTGAAGGCAACGGGCGACGGCGGCAAGGGTGTCAATGGCAAAAATGCCCTAGAGATGTCGGGCGGAACCCTCATGGCCGTGGCCTCGGGAACCCGAGAGGTGAAGAAGCCCAAGGGTGTGAAACTCGATGGCGACTTTGGCATCAGCGGCGGTTACTTCTACACCTACAGCCGTCGCAGCGACCCGCTGGACGTGGGCGGCATGCTGAATGTGGCAGCAGGTTACAAGACCTATGACCGCTTGCCCAAAATCATCACCATCGCCTACTGACCAGGCGATCAACAAGCCTATTAAACCGGAACACAGAGAGATATGAGGAAAATCTTATTGCTCACAGTATTACTGCTCGCAACGGCTCAACAGGCCAGCGCGCACATATCGGATCCCAATGGTGACGGCGAGATCAATATCGCCGACGTCAATGCCGTCATCGACCTGATTCTGAGAGGGGAATACACCACATCGGCCGACACAAACGGAGATGGCGAGGTCAACATTGCCGACGTGAACCGAATCATCGACATCATCCTGTGGGGAGACCAAACCGACATCATCCCCAAGGAGATTACCCTCGACGATAGCGAACTGATCGAGCCCGCTGAGGTGGTGCCTGACGACGAGGAAGCCCTCGACTATGGCGACTATGTCGAGAACACCACATGGGCCACCACGGTGCGCATCGTCATGGACGGCGATACGGCCACAGTGACGGGCAATCCCAGTTCAGTGATCGTGAGCGTCGAGGGCGCCCACGTGACCGTTACCAGCGCTGCCAAGCGTGTGCGTTACATCGTGAGCGGATCGACCACCGACGGCTCGCTGAAGTTCTACAGCGAGCGTAAGTTCCAGGTGCAACTCAATGGCGTGGACATCACCAATCCCCACGGCGCGGCTATCAACAACCAGTGCGGCAAGTCGTTCTATCTGGTTGTCAACGAGGGTACCGAAAACACGCTGCGCGACGGTGAGCAGTATGCCATGATCGAAGGGGAGGACCAAAAGGGGGCACTCTTCAGCGAGGGTCAGATACTGGTGAGCGGCAAGGGCCTGCTCAACATCTATAGCGTGGGCAAGCATTGCATGGCCAGCGACGACTATGTGATGGTGCGCCCAGGCACCAGACTGTATCTCAACAGCGCGAGCGGTCACGGCATCAAGGCCAAGGACTATGTCTATATCAAGGGCGGTGTCATCAACATGGAAATCGCTGCCGAGGGCGCCAAGGGCATCAACTGTGACAGCCTTGTAACCATAGCCGGCGGCCGCACCACCATCATCAACACGGGATCGACCAAATTGGAGACCGACTCGTTGGGACAGGCCGTGACCACAACCTGTGCGGGTGTGAAGGCCGACTACAATATGACCATGACTGGCGGCACACTCAACATCAAGTGCACCGGCGACGATGCCAAAGGCGTGAATGTGGCCGAGCCCTTCCTGTTCACTGGCGGCGAGTTGAATGTGGTGTGCACCGGCCAGAAGGCCAACGTATCGCCCAAGGGCGTGAAGTGTGACACGTCATGCACGATCCAGGGCGGCTCCATCTACAGTTGCGCGCCCAATGGCAAGGCGCTTGATGCGGACGAGACGCAACTCACCATTGCCGACGGTTACACTACACTCAACCAGGAGGACGTGCGCCTGTTCGAGGTCGTTTATTGACGCACTCTCACAGGTGCCGATAATACGACCTGTTTTGCTCATCAGATGATACACTGACAGCCCCAAGCGGGCTACCAAGGGCATTGAAGTGCGCCCCAAAAGTTGGACACAAAACTTTTCTACTCATCCCAACAATGAAGACGGAGCCCTGTGCATCGGGGCTCCGCCTTAGTTTTTTAATGAGTATCCTGTACAGATGAGCAGTGGCTCACCCGATAACAGGTGGGGTGAGGTTTACTCCTCGTCGTCGCCACCTTCGGCCTCGGCCATGGTGGTGAAGACGTTCTGCACGTCGTCGTCCTCCTCGAGGGCCTCGATCAGGGCCTCAACCTCGGCACGCTCGGCATCGTTGACATCCTTGTAGTCGGCAGGCTCATAGACAAACTCACTGCTCTTGATCTCGAAGCCGTTGTCCTCGAGATACTTCATGATGTCGCCATTGGAAGCGAAGTCGCCCGAAACGAGCATTTCCTCCTCGTCGATAGCAAACTCCTCTGCGCCGCAGTCGATGAGTTCGAGTTCGAGTTCATCGGGGTCGACATCGGCCTTGGGTGCCACGTGGAAGTAGCACTTGTGGCTGAACATAAAGGCCACGCTGCCCGAGTTGCCCAGGCTGCCACCCTTCTTGTTGAAGTAGTTGCGCAGGTTGGCCACGGTGCGGGTGGTGTTGTCGGTAGCGGTCTCGACCAGAACGGCGATGCCGTGAGGGCCGAATCCCTCGTAGATCACCTCCTTGTAGTCGCCGGCATCCTTCTCGCTGGCGCGCTTGATGGCGCGCTCAATGTTCTCCTTGGGCATATTGGCTGCCTTGGCGTTGGCAATCAGGGCGCGCAGGCGCGAGTTGCCTTCGGGATCGGGGCCACCGGCCTTAACGGCGATGGTGATTTCCTTACCGATACGTGTAAACGTGCGGGACATGCTGCCCCAGCGTTTCATCTTTCTTGCTTTGCGATATTCAAATGCTCTTCCCATTGTGTAATGTGTATATGTAGTTTTTAGTTGTTATTTTTTAGTCGTTTGTTATCTCAACTTGGCGCCCAACTGGGTCTCCAGATTCTTGATGATCTTGTTCATGATGGCGTCGATCTGCTTGTCGTTGAGGGTCTTCTCGTTGTCCTGCAGAATCATGCTGATGGCATAAGACTTCTTGCCGGCCTCGAGTTTGTTGCTCTCATAGACGTCAAAGAGGGTCATCGACTTGAGCAGTTTCTTCTCGCTGGACTCTACCACACGGCGGATGTCGTCGTAGGTCACGGTGCGGTCGACCAGCAGCGCCAGGTCGCGGCGCAGGGGCAGCGTCTTGGGCAGGTCGGCGTACTTGATGTCCTTCTTCATCGCCATCTTGCAGGCTTGGTTCCAGTCGATCTGTGCATAATAGACGGGCTGGTCCACGTCGTGCTTGTGTGCCAGCGCCTCGTCCACGACGCCCATCACGGCGATGGTCTTGCCACCGCGGTTACTGTAGCGCAGGGCGGGATTGAGGATTTCGTCCTCGCACTGCTCGACCACCAGGTCGTGCAGGTTGATGCCCAGGTTCACGAGCATGTTCTCCAGGTCGGCCTTGAGGTCATAGACGTTGAGCGCCCTCACCTTGTCGGCCCACGACTCGTCGTGGTTGTTGCCGGTGATCCACATGGCCATCTGGGTGCTCTCGCTATAGGGTGCGAGGGCCTTCTCGTCCTGGCTGATGCTGCCGTCGTGACGGTAGACGTTGCCAAACTCATAGAGCCTGAGGTTAGGATTCTTGTGGTTGATGTTGCGGGCGATGCTCTCCAGACCGCCGAACAGGAGCGTCTGGCGCATTACGTTCAGGTCGCTGCTCAGCGGGTTCATGATGCGTACACACAGGTCGGCGGGATAGGTCGTCAGACCCTCATAGTAGTTGCCCACGGTCAGTGAGTTGTTCATGATCTCGTGGTAGCCGATGCTGGAGAGTTGGTTGCTGATGATCTCCTGCTTGTCGTCGCGGAAGTCCACGTCGGTCTTGTTGGACAGGCTGCTGTGCACCTCGCTGGTAAACTCGACATTGTTGTAGCCATACACGCGCAGGATGTCCTCGACCACGTCACACGGACGGCGCACGTCCACGCGATAGGTGGGCACGACCAGATTGATTTTCTCGTCGTCCTCGGCGGTGATGTCCATCTCGAGGCTTTGCACGATGTCGCGGATCTCGTTGTGGGGAATGTCCTTGCCGATGAGGCGCTTCACATAGTTGTAGCGCAACTCGACGGGGAAGCCGGGGAAGTCGTGTGCCTTGACGTCGATGATGTCGCCGCAGATTTCACCGCCGGCCAGTTCCTTGACGAGCATGGCGGCCAACTTGAGGTTGTAGATGACCTCGTTGGGGTCGATGCCGCGCTCAAAGCGGAACGAGGCGTCGGTGTTCAGGCCGAAGCGGCGCGCCGTCTTGCGGATCCAGGTGGGGTGGAAGTAGGCCGACTCCAGGAAGACGTCGGTCGTGCTCTCGGTCACACCCGAGTCCAGTCCGCCAAACACGCCACCGATGCACATCGGCTCCTTGCCGTTGCAGATCATCAGGTCGCGGTCGGTGAGTGTGCGCTCCACGCCGTCGAGGGTGACAAACTTGGTGCCTGGCTCCACGGTCCTGACCACGATGCGGTCGCCCTTGACCTTGCTCAGGTCGAAGCAGTGCATGGGTTGTCCCGTGCCCAGCAGTATGTAGTTGGTGATGTCCACGATGTTGTTGATGGGACGCTGGCCCACGGCGAGCAGCAGGTCCTTGAGCCACTTGGGACTCTCCTGCACCTTGACGCCGCGCACGGTCAGTCCGGCATAGCGGGGGCATGCCTCGGCGTTGTCCACCGTCACGGGGATGCCGCCGTCGGGGCGGTCGATGGCAAAGGCGTCCACGCTGGGACGGTGCAGGCTGCCCTGCTTGCCATGACGCTTGATCCATGCGGCCAGGTCGCGTGCCACGCCGTAGTGTGAGCCGCCGTCGATGCGGTTGGGGGTGAGGTCCACCTCGATGAGGTAGTCGTCCTCGATGCCATAGTACTCGGCTGCGGGGGTGCCCACCACGGCGTCCTCGGGCAGGACGATGATGCCGTCGTGGCTGTTGCCCACGCCGATCTCGTCCTCGGCACAGATCATGCCGAGCGACTCCTCGCCGCGCATCTTGGAGCGCTTGATGGTGAACTCCTTGTCACCGTCATAGAGTTTGGTGCCGATGGTGGCCACGATGACCTTCTGCCCAGCGGCAACGTTGGGGGCTCCGCACACGATCTGCACGGGGGCGTTGCCGTCGCCCAGATCCACGGTGGTGATGTGCAGGTGGTCGCTGTTGGGATGGTCGATGCAGGTGACTACCTGTCCCACAACCAGGCCGCGCAGGCCGCCCTTGATGGTTTCTACTTGCTCGACGGCTCCCACTTCAAGGCCTAGCGAGGTCAGTGCCTCGGCCACCTGGTCGGGAGTCAAGTCGGTATCAATATAGCGTTTGAGCCATTTATAGGAAATATTCATAGTGCTGAATAAGAATTATAATCGCTTAAAAACGTGCAAAGTTACAAAATTTCTCACTAACAGCCAACACCGTGGCAATAAATCAGTGTTTTCGCGCTGGGGATGCCATCAAAAAACGGCCTCCGGATCCTGTTTTCCGCACTAGTATTTTGATATAAGAGATTGCGACTGATCTTCACGGAATTAGCGCATCGGATTTTGCAAAATGGCGTGTCCCGTGCTGTTTTTATCTGGCAGAAAAGGTCGAAGACCTTGACAAGGCCGTGGGCCTTGAATTATGGCAACCCCATGGCGCACAGGCCGATAGGTCTGTGTGGCATGGGGAAAGGGAAGCTAGAGAGAACGGGCCTCGTAGAGGGCCACACACCACAGGCTTAGGAAATGTCGCAGTTAGTGGCCCCCTTCAGGGCCCATCGTGAGTAGCATTCGAGCCACCACGCCACGAGGACCTACAGCCCTCGCGCCGTGGTGTTACCTCAAGTCAAGGCCGCTGGCCTTGTGCAGGCCTTCGACCTGCTTATCTAGAGCAACACAACGGCGTGCCCCAATGCGGAAAACAGGAAAAAAACGGTCTCTGGATAACACAAGGTGGGCAGCCGTGCGCATCACGCGTGGGCTGCCCTGGAAAAGTTATGAGAAAAAATAATGATGTGCTGGGCCATCATGGCCCATTGTTCTGGAACTGTACCACAGATGATGCCATGGCCGCATCGGAGCGGGTGGGCAACGGCAAGACCGATCTTACTTGGTGATGATCTTGCTCGACAGGTAGTTCATAAAGGCCTCCTTGTAGTTGTCGCCGATGGGCAGCGACACCTCGCCATCGAGCACGACGTGATTCTTCTTGATCTCGCTGATCTTGTTCAGGTTGATGATGAAGGAGCGGTGGATGCGCATAAACATGGTGGATGGCAGGTGCTCCTCGATCTTCTTCATGCTCAGCAGCACAATCACGGGCTTGGGACGGTTGTCGCACGTGATGCGCAGATACTCGCTCATGGCCTCGATGTGGCTGATGTGGTCGATGCTGATGCGCACAATCTTGTAGTCGCTCTTGACATAGATGGTGCCGTCGTCGCCGATCTGGGCCGTGGCGTCGCCGAGGGCCTGCTGACGGATGTCGCACACGTCGCGGACCTTCTGCGCCGCGGCCTCAAACTCGTCAAAGCCGTAGGGCTTGAGCAGGTAGCCGACGGCGTTGGCCTTGTAGCCCTCGATGGCATACTCGCTATAGGCGGTGGTAAACACCATGATGGGTCCCTTGCTGTGGTCGTGCTGCAGCGATTTGGCAAAGTCCATGCCGTTGAGGTCGGGCATGTTGATGTCCAGGAAGATGGCTTCCACGGCCTGCTCCTCGCTGGTGATGAACTGCTGCGCCTGCCGGGCACTGCGGAATTGTCCCACCAGTTCCAGGTAGGGCACCTTGCTGATGTAGGCCACCAGTTTTTTGAGCGCTAGGGGCTCATCGTCGATTGCGATGCATCTGATCATGCTTTGTCCTGTTGTTATTGTGTTAGTGTCTGTGGTGATGTGATGTATAGTGATAAGAGAATGGAATCGCTAGGGATTGAGGTCGCTACGGTCCTTGGCACGCCGGGCGGGCAGGTCGAGCAGCACGTCATAGGACTGGTCGCCGTCGTCGATGTCGAGCGTGTAGTCGTTGCCGTAGATGAGTTCCAGGCGCTTGGTGACATTGTTGAGCCCCACGCCGCCATACTCGTGCTTGACGTCGCTCTTGGTGTTGTGGCAGTGAAACAGCAGGCGCCCGTCGCGCTGACTGATGTCGATGTCGATGGTCGAGGGCTTGTCCACGGCCACGCCATGCTTGAAGGCGTTCTCGACAAAGGGGATGAACACCAGCGGGGCCAGCACGATGTCGTCAGGCGGGCTCACAGGCACATCGAGGTTGACGTTGACCTGGTCGGTATATCTCAACTTCATCAGGTTGAGGTACTTCTTCAGGAACTGCACGGCATTGCTCAGCGTCACATAGTGGTGGTCGCTATCATAGAGCAGATAGCGCATCATGCGCGACATGTCCACGATGCTGTCCTTGGCCTGCTCGGGATCGATATCGACCAGGGCATGGATGTTGTTGAGCGTGTTCATGATGAAGTGGGGGTTGATCTGGTAGCGCAGGTAGTCCAGTTCCTGCTTGAGGCTCTGCTCCTTGAGTTGAGCCAGGTGCTTCTTCTCCTCCTCGCTCTGGAAGTAGGTCTTCACGCCGAGGTTGGCACCGAGCATCATGATCACGATGGTAAACACCGTCAGGTCGTGCTTGTCGATGGGCGGGCGTCCATCGGGGGGCGGTGTCGCGGGCCGCTCGCGCTGGATGTCGACGGGCGGCTGGCTGAAGCCCTCGCGGGGCTTGTGCAGGCACTGCACGGTCTGGAACAGGGCGATGACCACCACACAGCCGATCAGGTAGCGGTACACCTTCTTCTGCTTGACGAGCATGGGGGCGAGCACGTAGTTGTGGATCAGAAACACGACGAGAAACATCACCAGCGTCATCAGGGTGTCGACCAGACCGCGCTTGATCCAGACGGGATGCTGCGGGTCGTAGTTAAAGAGAAACTCGACGACGGGAGCCATGAATAGAAGCATCCACACGATGGTATAGATGATGCTCTCCTGCTTGGTCTGTCTGCTCACTAGGGCCATGTCGCTGTCTGTTGGTTATCTGCTTAATGTGGTTGTTGAAACAAAGGTAGATGAAATCCTGTACAATACCAAAATTTTTTCAACGATTCTGACCATCTCTTCAGTGAAACCACTACGACAGCCACAATCCCCACATCAGCGCCCTGCTCTGCCATGATCAAAGACAACTTGAACAACTCTGACAACCTCCTGCCGGCCCGATGCCTGCCGGCCCGATGCCTGCCGGCCCTGTGGCGGTTCATCGGCTCACCCGAAAATTAGTGGGGACAAGTATGAGGTCGAAAGACCTCGCCAAGGCCAGCGGCCTTGACTTGAGGCAACCCCAGGGCGCACTGGCCGAAGGTCAGTGTGGCCTGGGAGAGAGGGCTACAATAGGACGGGCCTCGAATGAGGGCCACTCATGTCTGGCAAAAACACGTCTTGTCATTGTGAGGTTTGCCGAGTAGCGGGAAATCCTCACAATGGGAATTGTTGACTTCGCGTGATCCGCCTTTTCTAATTGTGGTGGTGGTTAGCGGACCAGGATCTTGTTGCCGTGGTGGATGTAGATGCCGGGCAGGGAGGGCAGGTCCTTGCCCACGGGCTGGCCCATCAGGTTGTAGTAGTTGTCGTCGAGCGAGCGGGGCGACTTGTCGGCCACCACCTCGTCGATGCCGTCGAGGGCGCCGTCACGGTAGCGCATGCCCTTGTAGATGATCTGCCCGTCCCTGACCACGTGGCTCAGGCCGCACCACTCCTGATAGTCGGCGCTGGGGTCGGGCTTGCGGGTGAACGGCGTGAGCAGGTCGCCCATGTCGCGGCTGTCAAAACCGATGCCCTCGACCACATAGGCCAGCGTGTCGCCCTGCTCGCCCACATAGGCAATGCGGCTGCATAGCACACCGTCAATCTCAATGGGAACAGTCCGTACCAGATTGCTTCTGTTCAGGAATGATGATCCCTGATATTGCAGGTAATAATCGATAATAGACATTTCACCCCAGTCAATATCAGTAGATAATTCATAGAGTACATTGTTCCCGTTGTTGTTATAGAAGTCAATCATATTATCCCCTTTGAGCATGACGCGGTCCAATGCATGGTTCCTGTTGCTGACGACGATGGCTTCACTTTCCCTCATGCCTGCTATCAGGCTGTCGTTAGCGGCATTCAAATCCCTGCCCGTGTAGTAGTAAAGCGCTTTAAAGGATTGGCAGCCATTTTTGGCAGGATCCTCGCCCATAAACTCATAGGTGTAGTAATAACGTGTCGTGTCGCCTTGGCAGACAACGACTTTCTCGTTGACCCATTTCACCCCTTCGCGTATGATTGGCAGATAGCGGTCTGCCGTATAATACTCCGGAGAACGGTAGATAATCCGGTCATCCTGTATCACGTGGCTCAGATGGAAGCATGTGCCGTTGGCGCCTGCCTCCATTGGCATGAAAAAGCATATCGGGGTGCTTGATGGCGCGTCAAGGCCAATGCCCTCGATCACAGAAAAAGCGCTGAATACCGGGTCTGAGCCATTCTGAAAGTTGTAGCGCTTTAACCAATTGGAGCCGACGGCTATTGAGTCATCAAAGGCTATCCATGGCGTCCAGTGGGATTGGGGATCGTTGAAGTCATACAGCAGGAACTCTTCACCGCTGTACGGGTCGGCAGCATGATGGTAGTCACCTACCGGGCAGTCATCATAAACCATCTTGTCCGGGATGATGCCATACACCATTTTATCTTCTTCGCGGAGATAAACGGGTATCGTGTCATTCATTTCATTGATGGCCCCGCCGCTGTATTTGTGCATCGCTTTATAGGTCTTGCCGTTAATGACCTTGTCCCCCTTTAATTCAAGGGTGCGGAAAGTGTGGCCATCGCCTTGAGCGGGATTGCCGCAGGCATCATAGTTATAATTATTGATACCGTATACCCACTTGACCCCCTCGCGAACGAAGGGGACGTACCCCGCCTGATACTCCTGCGGCCCGAACTGCCCATTGCTGAACACAACCTCACCATTCTCAATGACACGGCTGATATGATAAATCATCTGCAAGCCCGATATCTGGGGATAAAAATAATTGAGCGTGGAACCAGGGGAGTTTCCCGCATAGCCAATCCCCTCTACGATATAATCCTTTTCGGCCTTGGTCACATCATCGGTATTGAACACATGCCGTTTCCTTGGCTTGCCGGCGATCATCACGGTATCAGTATAGTCGTAGCAGTCCGCATAGGCATAGAAAAGTTCTGGATTGTTAAAATCATAGAGTATATATTCCACACCTGTCTGGACCGGACTTGAAAATTTTTGATCTGTGACCATGCACTCAATGCCTACAGGACATTCGGCATATCGCTTGTCGTCAGGAATGATCGCATAAACCACTTTGTTCTCTTCCCTCAGATAGACAGGCACCGTATCTTGATCGACATTAATGGATTCGCCGCTGTACAAGTGCATGGCCTTGTAGGTGTGCCCGTTGATGACACTGTCGCCTTTCAGTTCCAGCGTGTAGTAGTGGTCTCCTTTTGAGATGGGCAGGCCGGCAACGTTCTCATCATATGGGCTGCGGTACATGCACACCCACTTCACACCCTCACGGACAAAGGGAATGTAGTCATAATCTTGGGCTGCCATCTGACTGACGGCCAGCAGGGCGAACATGATGATTAAAAGATAATTTTTCCTCATAATGCTTATATATTATTTTGTGAATAATCTATACAAATTTAGTTATTAGTTCTGATACTGACAATAGTCATTTGTCAAAAACATGCAGGATAGACTGGCCATACCCACGACGGTTGAGTTTTGCAACACCCTCTGCAAGGCCAGCGGCCTTGACTTTTGCGTCCCATATGGAGAACAGAATCATCCTTCTTCGCATCATTCACGTAATCCATTGTTATTTTTGTTGCAAAGCCAGCCGTTTACTGTTGGGTTCCCCACTGCTCGTTGAGGAATTTTACCTTTTCCCGCATTCTCATCTTATAATACTCGTTCTGGCTCTCTAAACGACTCCAGTATTGGCCAGGCCATCGCATTCGGTCGGCTTCGCTCGCCAGCGATATCCTGTTGATCAGAGAGTCGATATAACTCTCCATAGTTTCCATCCGCGACGGGTAGAACTGTCTCCAGTGCTTCCTCACCACTTCCTGAAATTGGCCGCTCTGGACCAATTTTTCCAGCCAATAGGGCTTGTAGATATCATCTGTGTTCTCATACAGGAAGCACGGGGTCTCATAATCCAGACGTCCAAAGGCGCACCCGAAGTCCCACACCGGTCCGAACAGCAGTTTGGTGCTGTCCCCGCGGTGTTTGTGCAGGTACAGGCTGCCTTTAAAGGACTCGATGTCATCAACGACTTCATTCACAATGTAGAAACAGGCCAGTGTATCCAGATCGATATACTTTTCCCACACGCTGTCTGAGACCTCATTGATGGCTTTATCCGTTTGCGAAATCAGGTTGTAGATATAGTCCATCTGTTCGTCGGAAAGGCTGTCGGGACTATGATACTTGACCGGCAACACCTCGCCGTCATCCTCTAGGATGAAGAACTGGTTTTTATCGACATGCCCGTCTATTTCAATGAGCCATCCTCCGGTAATCAGCCCCTCGTCAGTCTCGCCGTTTTGCTGTTCCGTGACGTTGACCCTGTGTTTGCCGACCCGAATCTTCTCGGTGATGAAGTACAGGCCGGCGTAAATGCCGTTGAGTACCACCTCGACCGGTTCTTGGGCCGGTGTGTAGGCTAGGCCTATCCGCCGGCTCAACTCAAAGCCGACCGGATTTGACCAGAAATCATGTGCCAGCAGGCAGAAGTGCCGGTTCTTCTTCATCCCTAGCAGCGACTGTTTTGTATCGAGTTTTATCCGATAAGGCTTTTTGTCGGAGCGTTCCCAGGTGTAGTTGCCGCGTCCCTTGATCAGCATGCCAAGGGGCTCGTCGGGCGTGCCCAGCGGCTGCACACCCTCGATGCCCATAGCGTCGAGCCACCAGTCGGCATGGATGTACTCCTCTTTGCTGTTGATGTCGTGGTGCCCCTCGGTGTTGATGTAGAGCACTGGCAGCGTGCCCGAGTAGGAGGGCATCGGTGGCAGTTCGTTTCCCATAATCACTCCAATGAGGACATTGACGTCTGCAAGGTTAACCTCGCCATCCCCGTTTACATCTTTGTCAAAGTAGTCTTGATAATGGGCCTTTTCTAAAATAATGTCAATCAGTGCGTTGATGTCAGCAATGTTGATTTCCCAGTCACAATTCACATCACCACGCGGTCGCAATGAACTCTGGTTGCTGATACAGAAAGCGACAATTGGCCAGAACAGGAGCAATAACAATAACTTTTTCATGTCTATGGATTTTGAATACAGATATTTCCGTTAACAAGTCTGTAGCCGACGTTCGTTATGTTTTTTAGCATGTTTTCAGTGCTGTTGACTCCTCTCAACAAGTTGTTTCTTACCTCCAGCCGATTAAAACGCATAGTGGATGTGGGGGCTGAGTTCCAGTGGGCTGGTCGGCGGGAACCGGCAACTCAAAGTGATTGTCATGACTCTTGTGTTGAATATTTATGGCTGCAACTGTACCGTCATCAGCCAGTATTGTCATGGACAAAAAAGTAGAAAGAAATAGAATTAATAATACTCGTGTCATTGATGTAATAATTGATAAAAATATATGCAAATTTACGAGTATCGTGTGTATTCACCAAAAATAATAGGTCATCATTGCTGTATTTATGTCATTGATAATCAGACAAATGTAAAATCAAATAGGTCATCAACGAAAAATAAGCAAGGCGGAGCGTTATGTCAGCATTCCATTTGAATACCGTTGCAAGAAGTCATCAAAAGACATATCGAGTCCCATCTTGACATTAATCAGTTTTTTCTTATAATTGCTAACGGTCTTGACATTGGAATAATTCATACAGAGTTTGATGATCTGAGGCGATAATTGAGCACAAAGCAAACAAAACAGTTGCAAATCCTTTTCGGTCAATGATGGAAATCTTTTTTTGACAAAAGACATGATTCCGGGATATTCGCCATCAACAGATAATGATATCCGTTCCCAAAATTTGTCTGTCAATTTAATGTTCATAACATGATAAGCATCGCTCATGTCACCAATGACGCTTGATAATGGTATAATGTTTCTTATTCTAACATTGTTATCGACTTGTTTGTCTTTAGGCTTAAATTTAATGCTGTCGAACAATTCTTTCAGAGCATCAATGCGGTAAGCGACTATTTCGGATACTGAATTCTTGACTTCTTGCAATTCGGTTTGTTTCGTTTGCAGTTCCAAAATGGAGATGACTAGTGACTGCTCTATTGCTTTGCGCTCTTTTTTATTTCTATCAATAATGTGTGACAAATAAATCGTCAACAATAGCAGAGAAAGAGCAAGGACTAAAGAAATAGATAACGCAATTGCAAGAAGTCGATTCTTTTGTTTGGAATTTAATCCATATTCTTCTGCTTGTGCTCTGTGGTAGTCTGATTCTGCAGCCTTAAGTCGTTCGGTCTTATTATTTGTAAGGATATGTATTTCATTGTTTTTGGATAATTCTAGATGAGTGCCATAGGACTCCATGCGTTTTTCCGCTTTAGCGATTTCGGCCATAACGTGATGTCTATTCATGCTATCAACGGCATCAATTGGCGCTGGCGTCATTTCCAGAACGTATTTTGCAGAATCCAGTTTACCCATTTTTATAAAAGACATAGCCGCGTAGGTGTAGAACTGATTATCCTTACTATATCGTTTGCCATTTCGCAAAACATCCATTGCCAATGTGTTGGCGCGCGGATAATCGTTGTATTGGTAGTAATAGAATCCTGCGAGACGTGATTTGTAGGTATATTGTTTTGTTGAGTTAAACTGTTGGGCAATATCTATCGCGCGGTTAAGGTAAAATTCTGATAAGTCGGGATTATTAAGGCCATAGATGCCTCCTAAATCCCCATAGCATGATATCAGATAGTCAGAGTCATTGGTCATAGTAAAATAGTAAATAGCCTGTTTCTCATATTTGGCTGCTATGGTATCTTGAGACAACTGATCTTGATACATGGTGGCTATCCTCATTTTGGTGTATGCGAGGTTGAAGTAGTCGTCGGGGGCGGCGGTGGCTTCGGCGGTCTTGTAGTAGTGCATGGCGCTGTCGGGGTGGCCGAGTTCTTCCATGACGGCTCCCTTGTAGATGTAGGCTCGTGTGAGTTTTTCCTGCTCGTGGCTGTGGTGGCGGTAGTAGTGGAGTGCGCGGTTGATGGCGCTGTCGGTGGTGGCTGTGATGTAGCACTTGTACCGGGCCTGTGTGAGCAGCAGGTCGCGGTAGGCGTGGTCGCCCTGAGTGGCGAGGCTATCGGGGTGCAGTGCCTGCAGGATGGCCAACGCGCTGTCGGGGCGGTCGTGCATGAGGCTGTCGGCAGCGGCGAGGCGGCCGTCGTAGTGCGCCGCCGGTGTGCATGCAGTGAGAAATGCAACGACAGCCAGGATGATGATCAGTGGGGATATTGGCTGCCGTTGCATGATGGGTGTGCTATTAGATGCTGGTATGGGATAGGGGGGAATCAGTGCCAGATGTAGGTGATGGTGCCGATGCCCTCTGTCATGGTGTTTTTGGGAACAGAGAATCTGGACTTGAGCGCTGCTTGCTCGCAGGCTCTCCTGACCTCGGGGTGGGATGCGAGGTCGCCGGTGGCTCCTGTGGCGGTGGCCTTGGTGACCTGTCCGCGCGGGTTAACGGTCACGCGCACGGTGACGCGTCCCGACCACTTGCTGTTGGGCACGGGCTTGGCCCAGTAGTCGAGGGTGTAGCCCACGAGTCCGCTGATGCCAGGTTTGCCGGCCAGGACGCCCTGGTTGGAGTTGCCCCCTTCTGAGCCTTGCTTGCCGCCACCGTTGCCGTTGCCACCGGCAAAGGCATTCTTGACCCTGTTGTTGGTGGCGTTGCTGGTGGTTGACTTCTGCTCGCTGGCCTTTTTGGCCTTGGTCTCTTGGGCCTCGGCGTTGTTGTTCTTGGCCTTGGGCTTGTCCACGACTTTGTCGTTCTGCTTGGTGGGGCCGGGCTTTTTGGGCTCGGGCTCCTTGGGCTGCTCTTTGACCTTGTGGGGTGATTCGGACTTCTGGGTGACCAGGGGCGGGGTCTTGTGTGTGGCCTCGCCGGCGTCTTCGATGTCGTCGGCCTCGATGTCGGGTTCATCGCCCTGCTGGGGCGACGCGCTGGGGTCGGCTGACTGCTGGTCGATGAGTTCGTTCTGGACGTTGTCCATGGTGTTGCCCAGCATCACGAATTCACCGCCAAACAAGATGGAGTCCTGTGCCAGCGTCATGTCGGGCATGTTGGGATCCTGCTGGTAGCGCAAGGAGCACTGCAGCAGCAATGCCATGGTGCCCACGGTGATGAGTAGGGTGAGCAGCAGGGCCCAGAGGCTATTTTTGCGGCGATCGTCTTGCATAGTGGTGATGAGGGGGGGTTATAGGGTGGAAGTGACGGGCTCGGCCTCGACCTGCTGGCTGGCGGACATGGCAGGCATGGCGTCGCCGCTGGGCTTGGTGGCGAGGACGATCTTGACGCCCTGCTTGGAGCCCTTGTCGAGAATCTCCACAATCTTACCATAGTTGACTTCCTCGTCGGCATAGACGGCGACAAACTCGTCGGGGTTACCGGCCTTGAGGGCCTGCATGAATCCCTCGAGTTGCTCTGGTGCTATGGGCAACAGGTCGCTCTCGCCGGTCTCGCTGGTCTGTGTGGCATACATGTTGAGGTCCTTATCCACATAGATGCGGGTGGAGGGCTTGATGGCGGTCTGCTCGCTGCTCTGCGGCAGGTTGACCTCAAGTGCCGAGGGGAAGACAAACGTGGAGGTGACCATAAAGAAGATGAGCAGCAGGAAGATGACGTCGGTCATGGATGCCATGCTGAACATCGACAGGGTTTGATGTTGTCTCTTGAGTGCCATAATTGATTCGGGTTTTGTGTTGTTAGTTTTAGTTTTTAGTACTAAAGCCTAAAACCTAAAATTACTTGGCGGGCTCGTTGAGCAGGTCCATAAATTCCATGGTCTTGCCTTCGAGTTTGTTCATGACCTTGTTGACACGCGAGGTGAGGTAGTTGTAGGCAAACAGGGCGACAATACCCACGATAAGACCGCCGACGGTGGTTACCAGTGCCTGATAGATGCCGCTGGCCAGGATGGTGACGTTGCTGTTGTTGCCTGCGCTGGCGAGTTGGAAGAAGGCCTGTACCATGCCGATGACGGTGCCCAAGAATCCGATCATGGGGGCGCCTGCGGCGGTGGTGGCGAGCCAGTTGAAGCCCTTCTCGAGTTTGGCGACTTCCATGTTGCCGACATTCTCGATGGAGACGAGCACGTCGTTCATGGGACGTCCGATGCGTGACACGCCCTTCTCGATCATGCGTGAGTAGGGGGTGTTGGTGTCCTGACAGAGTTTCAGGGCCTGGTCTACCTCGCCGCGGTGGATGTACTCCTTGATGCGGTCCATGAAGGAGTTGTCCTGACGGTTGGCGCGGTTGATGGCAAACAGTCGCTCAAAGAAGATGTAGATGCTCACGATGGCCAGCAGGGCCAGGGGTATCATGAGCCATCCGCCAGCCATGGTGAGGTCCCACACCGATAATTCCTTGACGATGGGCTCGGGGTTGGCGGGAGCGGTGGCAGCGGCGATGGCCGCAGCACTGTCGGTAACGACCTGAGCGGCGGTGTCGATGGCCTGCTGCAGGGTGTCAGTAGCCTGCTGAACCATGGTGTCGGCAGGTGTCACTTGGGCGAGAATCATGTTGAGAGTTGACATGTCGATTCGTTAGTTGGTTATATTTTTATTGATAATGCTGTAATTGTACTCTGATTGATTAAACGGGAAAACCGTGTGATTATTTTAGGCAGTCCTTGTAGGCATGGATGGTGGCCTCCAGGCCCAGATAGAGGGCGTCGGCGATGAGGGCGTGGCCGATGGAGACTTCCATCAGGTGAGGCACATGCTGCTGGAAGAACTTGAGGTTGTGCAGGTTCAGGTCGTGACCGGCATTCAGGCCGAGTCCCACGCTATGGGCCGCCATGGCTGCCGCGGCAAATGGGGCCACGGCGCGCTCGGGGTCGTCGTCATACTGCTCGGCATAGGGGCCGGTGTAGAGTTCCACACGGTCGGCTCCGGTGCGGGCTGCTGCACGGATGTTGTCCAGGTCGGTGCCGACAAAGATGCTGGTGCGTATGCCTGCCTCCTTGAGGCGGTCGACGATGCCGGTGAGCAGTTCCATATTGGCCATGACATCCCATCCGGCCGATGAGGTGAGGACATCGGGGGCATCGGGGACGAGGGTGGCCTGGGTGGGCTTGACCGACAGCACGAGTTCCATGAACTGCTCGCTGGGGTACCCCTCAATGTTAAACTCGGTGCGCACCAGTGGGCGCAGGGCAAAGACGTCGCTACGGCGGATGTGCCGCTCGTCGGGACGGGGATGCACGGTGATGCCATTGGCGCCGAAGCGCTCACAGTCGATGGCTACTTGCTGGACATTAGGTACGTTACCACCACGGGCGTTGCGCAGGGTGGCTATCTTGTTGACGTTTACACTCAGGTTGATCATAGATTAAAAATAAAGTCTTTAATTCTGCGCTCGTGCGCTACAACCTGCAAAGGTAGCCAATATTTTCCACATAGGGGCGCAATGTAATGTGAATTTTGGCTAAAAAGGTTTCGGCCAAAGGCCCTGTCCAATGGGGTCACTCCCTGAGGCGGCTGTCGATGATGATGGTGACGGGGCCGTCGTTGACGAGGGCCACCTGCATCTCGGCGCCAAACACGCCGCGCTGGGTGGGCTTGCCCAGCAGGCGGGCCACCTCGTCGCAATAGGCGTCGTAGAGGGGCACTGCCAGGTCGTGGCCGGCGGCGTGGATGTAACTGGGGCGGTTGCCCTTTTTGGTCGAGGCGTTGAGGGTGAACTGGCTCACGGCGAGGACCTGGCCATCGGCATCGATGATGCTGCGGTTCATCACGCCCTGCTCGTCGTCAAAGATGCGCAGGTTCACGGTCTTCTGCGCCAGCCAGAGCATGTCGTCGGTGGTGTCGCCCTCACGCACGCCGACCAGCACCATCAGCCCGTGGCCGATGGTGCTGTGCAACTTGCCGTCGATCGTGACCGAGGCTTGTGTCACCCGTTGAATGACTATTCTCATGAGTTTTTAGTTGTTAGTTGTATAGTTGTTAGTTGTTAGTTTTTAGTTGGGGTTATTTGATCCACTTGAAGAGGGTGCCGAAACTGGTCTTCTGGCCGTAGTGGAGGATGCCGCGGCGGTAGATGCGGGCCGCGATCCACACGATGGCTAGCGCTGTGGCAAACAGCAGGCCGATGCTCAACAGCAGTTGCCAGGTGGGCACGCCGAAGGGTAACCTCACCATCATCACCACGGGTGAGGTGAAGGGGATGATGGAGCACCACACGGCCATGGGGCCTGAGGGGTTGTCCATGCAGGCGATGCCGGCATACAGGGCGATGATCATGATGAGGATGACCGGGGTGGTGAACTGCGACGAGTCGCTGGCTTGATCGACCGCTGAGCCCAGGCCGGCAAACAGCGAACTGTAGAGCAGGTAGCCGCCGATGAAGTAGAGCACGAAGTTCAGGATGATGGGGCCATAGTTGATGGACAGGGTCTGGCGCATGATGCTCTCGATGGCGCCCATGTCGGCGGCGCTGGCCATCTGCTCGGCGCTGATGGCGTCGGTGGGCATGCTGCTGATGCCCAGTGCGCTACCGGCTATTGTGCCCACAATGGCGAGCAGCGCGATCCAGATGGCCATCTGTGTGAGGCCCACCAGGCCCACGCCGATGATTTTGCCCAGCATGAGTTGGAACGGTCGGCAACTGCTCACGACCACCTCGACGATGCGGTTGGTCTTCTCCTCGATGACGCTGGTCATGATCATGGCGCCATACATGAGCACAAACATATAGGTGATGAACGACAACAGCAGGCCTAGACCCATGGCAGCGTCGGTCGAGGACTCCTGCTCGCCCTGCTCGCTCCACTTGATGGAACGCACGTCGACATCCACATGGGCCTTGTCGATCATCTCTTGCAGGTTGGGAATGCCCATGTCGGCCAGGTGGGCGTTCTCGATGGTGTCGGTGAGGGCACTGCGCACGGTCGATGCCAGGGCGGGGGTGATGGTGCCCTCGCTGAAGATGTTGACCACGCCGGTGCTGTCCACGTTGCGCGGGATGATGACGATGGCGTCGAGACCGCCGCCCGCCTTGTCATAGAACTCGCGGGCGTTGGTGACGGTGTCGCCCCTGACGGCGACAAAGTTGTACATGTCGTCGCTGTGCAGCGCGGCGGCATAGCGGCCGGTCTCGTCGATGACGGCAATCTGCTGGGTGTCGCTGCCCTTGTCGTTGAAGTAGGCCAGGATGGCGGGTACGGCTGCCACCAGGATAAACAGCAGTGGTAGTCCTAAAGTCATGAATATGAATGACTTGCGCCCGACAATCGACATGTATTCACGGGCGATGATAAGGCGAAGTTTATTCATTGCTCTGGAGGGTGTTTGATTGGGATTTGACGGTTTCGATAAATATCTCGTTCATGCTGGGCAGCACCTCGGTGAAGCCCGTGAGCAGGTAGTGGTCGTTGAGCCAGGCGATGGCATCGCGCACGAGCACGCCCTTGGCGAGCATGATGCGGGTGTCGCGCACGACGGGGTCGGGTGGCAGCAGGGTGAACAGGGCGTCGTTGGGCGCGATGGTGTCGGGCGTCTGCACGGCGATGATGTTCTTTTTGTGCTGTTGCTTCACCTCATCGACACTGCCGCTGAGCACCACTTGGGAGTGGTTGAGCAGGGTGATCTGCTGGCACACCTCCTCGACCGATGCCATGTTGTGGGTCGAGAACAGGATGGTGCTGCCCTGGTCGCGCAGGGCCAGGATTTCGACCTTGAGTTGCTCGGCGTTGACAGGGTCAAAACCCGAGAACGGCTCGTCAAAGATCAGCAGCGGCGGGCGGTGAATGACAGTGGCGATGAACTGCACCTTCTGCTGCATGCCCTTGGACAGGGCTTCGACCTTCTTGTTTTCCCACTCTTGGAGGTCAAAGCGCTTGAGCCACCATTGCATCGATGCCACGGCATCGGCTTTGGTCATGCCCTTGAGGCGCCCGAGGTAGACGATGTGGTCGCCCACCTTCATTTTCTTGTACAATCCGCGTTCTTCGGGCAGGTAGCCGATGCGGGTGATGTCGTCGTCGGTCATCGCTTTGCCGCCCAGGGTGACGGTTCCCTCGTCGGCGGCGATGATGCGGTTGATGATGCGTATGAGGGTGCTCTTGCCGGCGCCGTTAGGTCCGAGCAGGCCGTAGATGCAGCCTTCGGGCACCTGCATCGACACGCCTGCGAGGGCGGTGTGCCCGTCGTAGCGCTTCACCACGTTGTTGATGTCTAGGTATGCCATTATTTAGTTGTATAGTTGTTAGTTTTTAGTTTTTTTAGTTGTTAGACGCAAGAGGGCTTTGAAAAACTACAGGACACTGGCAACAATGTTGCCAATCATCGATAACGGTAGGCCCTGCATCGATAATCAGTAGGAATTGCTACAGTTACCGCAACAAAGGTAATAAATAGTTTTGGGTTATGGGTCATCATCTCTTGCTAAAGACGGAAAACAGGCCTGGAATTCAGTGAATTCCAGGCCTGTAGATGGCAGGGTGCTATGCCCCTGATGTGTCGGTCGCGAATTACTTCTCGGGAGCCATCACGATCTCGATCTTGTTGCCGGCGTTGAAGAGTTGGCGGGCAAACTCGGCGATGGTTGCGGGAGTCTGGGCCTTGACGATCTGCTCATAACCCGTGACGCCGTCATAGCCGTGCATCAGGTAGTCCTGGATGGCGCTCCTCCAGAACCAGTTCTCCTTGGCATTGGTGGCATAGTCCTTGAGCATCTGCTCGGCAGCCTCGGTCAGGGCGGTGGCATCGATGGTGGTGCAGGCGTTCTTCATCTCCTCGTTCATGATGTTCAGGGCCAACTCCTCAAATTCGGGATTGACGGGACATACAGCGAGAACCATCGTCTGCGGCTGGTCACCGGCCATGCCGGTCTGGCCGACAGCGTCGGTCGAGTAGGCGGCACCGGCATCCTCGCGGATCTTTTGCAGATAGATGCGGCTCAAGCACTGGGCAAGCATCTCGGTCTTGACCTCATTCTCCAGGGTGTGAGGCAGGTCGTTGTTGTGCCAGATGACGATTTCATACTCCTTGGGAGACTCCATCTTGCGGGTGAAGTGGTTGATGACTTGCCCCTTAGGCATCTGCATGTCATTGACCCAGTTGGTCTTCTTGCCCTTCTTGGCGGGCAGGCTGGCGATGTACTGCTCGATGAGCGGGCGGATGGTAGCCTCGTCAATCGCGCCGACAAAGGTGAAGGTGTAGTTGGCGGCATTGGCGGTGCGCTCCTTGGCAATCTCGATGATGCGGTCCAGGTTGACCTGCTTGAGGTCCTCGACGGCAAAGGGCTTGTTGCGCCAACTGCGGCCGCTGATGACGTACTGCATCGTGTCGCTCAGGGCCATCTCGGGCATGAGGTCCTTGTTCTTGAGTTGGGTCTCCATCAGGCTCATGGTCTGGTTGAACTTCTTCTCGTCCTTGTTCAGGGCAGTGAAGTTGAGGTAGATGAGTTGGAACAAGGTTTCCAGGTCCTTGACGGTGCTGTTACCGCTCAACTGGTCGGTATAGGCACCCACGTTCAAGTACACACCCACTTGCTTGCCGGCCAGGGCTTTTTGCAACTCCGAGTTAGAGAAGTTGCCCACGCCGGTGAATCCGCTCAATGAACTCAGCATGTTCAGGTTGGCCCAATCCTTCTCGCCATAGAGAGACTGACCGCCGCGCTGGAATGCGCTCATGATGATTTCGTCCTGCTTGAAGTCGGTCTTCTTGAGCACGACGCGTGCGCCATTGCTCAGTTCCAGTTCCTTGTAGCCCAGGGTGGTGTTCTCGCTCTCCTTGACAATCTTGCCCTTCTTGGGCATCTTGGTCATCAGGGGCTCGTTCTTCACATTGTCAACATAGGCCTCGATGGGGGCGGCGATGGCAGCGTCATAGGCGGCCTTCAAGCCCTCGACCGTGGGATAGACGGCGCCTTCCTTCTCCTGGTTGAAGTTGGTGATCACCAGGTTCTTGCCGTCGGTGGTGATGAGTTCTGGCAGCGCTTGGTTGATCATCTCGACCTGAATTTGAGGGGCAATCATGCCCATCAACTGGTAGAGTTGCTCGATCGAGGGGATGGGCTCGCCATCCAGGTAGTTGCTGCAGTACTGGCGGCCATAGTTCTCGTTGGAGATCTTGTCGCGGTTGTTGTAGCGCTTCTCCAGACGGCTCATGTACTCGTCGCTGGCGCGCTGGTACTCGCTGGCTGTGAAACCGTGCTTGGCAGCACGCAGGGCCTCGACGATGGCAGCCTGGGTGGCAGCCTCGGTTTTACCTTCTTTGGGCATGATGTCGATGGTGAAGGCATCCATGGTGTTGGCCAGGATGTAGGGGCCGTCATAGCAGTTTGCCATGTCATAGGGGCAGTCGGGCTCCTGGGCCTGGTCGCTCAAGCGCTGGTTGAGCATATCGACAATCATCTCCTTGATGTAGTCAACGAGCAGGTAGTCCAGATTTTTCTTCTCCTCGGGAGTCTCGGTCTCGTGCTTGAACATCACGCTCACCTCGCTGTATTGCTGCTCCTTGTCCTTGTCAACAACGATGATGGGCTGCTCGTTGTCGGTCACCGGCTCGCGCACCACCTGGGCGGCGTTGGGGTCGAGGGTGTAACCCTTGTACATCTCCTTGATCTGGGCCTCGATGTGGTCCACATCCACGTCACCCACGATGACCAGGGCCTGGTTGTCGGGACGGTACCACTTGTGGTAGTAGTCGCGCAGGTCCTTGTAGGGGAAGTTGTCAACGACGCTCATCAGACCGATGGGCAGGCGCTTGCCGAACTTCGAGTCAGGGAACAAGGGTTCCAGTTGGCGCTCCAGCATGCGCATCTGTGCGCTCTGGCCCAGTCGCCACTCCTCGTGGATGACGCCGCGCTCCTTGTCGATCTCCTCGTCGGTGAGCAGCAGGCCGTTGCTCCAGTCCTTGAGGATGAGCAGACAGGAGTCGATAGCGCTCTGGCGGGTGCTGGGCACGTCGTTGATGTTATAGACGGTCTCGGCGATGCTGGTGTAGGCATTCAGGTCGCCACCGAAGTTCACACCCAGCGAGCGGGTGTAGTCGATGATGCCCTTGCCCTCGCCGTTGAAGTGTTCACTGCCGTTAAAGGCCATGTGCTCCAGGAAGTGGGCAAGACCACGCTGGCTCTCCTCCTCCTGGATGGAGCCCACGCGCTGAGCGATGTAGAAGTTGACACGGTGCTCGGGATAGTCGTTGTGGCGGATGTAGTAGGTCAGTCCGCAGTCCAGTTTGCCGATGCGCACGGCATCGTCCACGGGGATGGGCGGCATCTCTTGTGCCATCAACACGTTGGTGCTGAAGAGCATGAGCATCAGCAGCAACATCGAAAAGATTCTCTTCATGTTCATAAAACTATTATTATAAATGGATTGATAGGTGTATAAACTGTTATTCTTTTTTGCAGTTGCAAATGTATAGCATCCTAGGTAATTAGCAAGCATTTTAATCAACAAAAATATTAATTACTGGCGGGTGGCGTCTTGCAGCCAGTTGACGATGTCCTCCAGCACCTGGGGCGCCATTGTCTCGCGGATGACGGCATACTGTGTGCTGCCCACCCATCCGCTGCACGTCTGGAAGAAGTGGTTCAGTCCCTCATAGGGCTTGACCGTGGCATGAGGCACGAGCCGCTTGATGGCCTCCAGGTTCTCCTCACAGGCCACTTGGGCGTCCAGCATGCCGTTGATGGCGAGCATGGGACACTTGACGCGCTTGAGGTTCTCGGTGGGGTCATACTGGATGACGCAACTCGTGATGAGAGCCATATCCACAAGTTGGTCGATGGTCATCTTGTCACCCACGTCTTTCAGTTGTTCGGGATGGCTCTGGTAGAAGGCTATCATCTTGTTGCGCAACGCGACAGAATCTTTCTCGGCAGCAATGATCCTGAGCGCTTCCTCATTAAAGCGCAGATCTGCTGAATCGGGTTCCGTCCCCATGGCCTTATTCAACAACTTGAATTGCTGCATGCCCAGTTCGACGCCGTCAACGCCGGTCCCGGCCAGCGACACGATAAAGGGGACTTCGTCGGGGTGCTGTGCGGCGTTGATGATGGCAATCATGCCGCCCTCGCTATGCCCCATCAGACCCGCGCGGGTGGCATCCACCTCGGGGCGTGACTTGAGGTATCGCAGGGCAGCCATGGCATCGGTGGCCAGCGGTTCGGTGGGAGCCAGCGGGTCACCACCGACTGTGGCGCCCACGCCACGCTCGTCGTAGCGCAGCACGGCAAAACCGTTGCGGCTCAGCGCGTCGGCCAGCACCAGGAATGGCTTGTGATTAAAGACCTCCTCGTTGCGGTCATGAGGACCTGACCCTGCGATCAGCACCACAGCCGGGAAATTGTTGCCGCTGTTGGGCACGGTCAGCGTGCCGGCAAAGGTGATGCCGTCGTTGGTAAAGGTAACCTCCTCGGCATGGTAGGGCTTGTTGTTGTCGGCTTCGATAGCGGCTTCCTGGGGACGACGGACGGTCTCTTCCTCGCCAATCTTGCGAATCAAGCGCAGGGGCATATTGGCTCCCTGGGTGAAGACGCCGTCCAGCGTGTCGCCCGCCAACGTGCCCTTGTACTTGGCATAGGAGCCCGGGATGTCCACGTCCAGTTCATTGCCTGTGATGGTGGCTGTTGCCGGCAAGTTGAATCCACCCTGATCGGGTGAATCCCACGTGACGGTGACGCCTTGGTCGGTCTGCTCGATGTGAAACACCAGTTGCAGTGAATAGACGCCTGCCTCCATGGTGCCCTCCCACGTGCCGTTGAAGTCCTGGCCGAGAGCCACGTTGCAGAATCCTGCCACCATCATGATGGCAAAGGCAATCATCGATTTGAAACCTGGTTTTTTCATTGCTCTTAAGTTTTTATAGGTTATTAATTGGCGTCAGTTCTACGAAAATTAAGTGCTGATGCTCGGTTGAGGACGCGTCATAATTGACATCATAAACCTTTGATCGAGCCTCGCTCGAGAAATCTCACAAAATTATATATTAAATATAAAATAAAAAAATTTATTAGGTATAAATATAAATTGATTTTGTTTGATTTCTGGGCCGTTAGGCCGATTAAAAACACAATTCAGAATGATGACATACCTGCTTGTGGGCGTTGATTCCACCACCCAACTCGCTAAGGTTGTTGAATGTTGTGACCGACGAGGAGAATCCTCACAAGGTGCCATGCTTGAGGATGATGCTGGTCACGAAGGTGACAATGGCGACGATGATCGCGGTTGCTGATGCTACAAATGCTTGCTGTTTCATAATCTTCATTATTCGTTTTTTCTGCGAATTAATTCGCAGGCTATTATAATTTGTCGATTGTTCTTGGTCACTTGCCGAGGAAGTCACTGTAGATCTGCTGGAGTTCGGCGGGGGTGATGCCCACGGCCTTGAGTTGCCCCAGGAAGTAGTCCATCTCGCCCTTGATCAACTGGTCGCGGCGTGCGGCGACGATCTTGTCTTGAGCGTCGGGGCTGACGAAGTAGCCCAGTCCGCGCTTGGTGTAGATCACACCGTTCTGCTGCAGGTGGTCGTAGGTGCGTGCCACGGTGTTGGCATTGACCTCGATTTCGGCGGCTAGTTCCCTCACACTGGGCACCTTGCCATCGGGCGTGAGATGCCCTGCGAGAATCTGATCTCCGATGCGGTCTGCGATTTGCAGGTAGATCGCTTTGTTATCCTTGAAGTTCATAGTTATTTCTTGAATTTTGTTTATTTCCACCATTTGAGTGAAATGACATCTTTACGCTTAAACAGGTACCAGGCCAGTCCCCAACTTACCACAGTCTGTACGACCATGACCATCGCGGCGATGAGCATGGATTGGTCGATGTGATTCATGACCCATAAACCCACGGTCTTGAGAATGGTCTCGGTGTTGCCGCAGATCGTGAAGAAGATGGCGGCCAAGATGAAGATGCCAATCTCGATGGCATAGATAAAGGCAAATGTCTTGAGCAACGACAGACGGGGCCATACCACGCTACCCAGCACATAGACGCTTGGACTTGCCAGCAGGCCGATCCACAGGTAGGCCTTGCCCCAAGTGGTATTTAACACTTCACTGCCGATGCCGAATGTGAAGTCTCCCACAACATTGGTGAAATTGATGGGTCCAGGCAGGAAACCGTGAAACCCCAGCACCTTGAGCGCTCCGAATCGTGTGAGGTCTGCCAGTTGAGTTAAAATAAAGAAGGCGATCATGTAGCCCAGCACATAGATCACGCCGTTGACAATGAATTTCTCAAGCGAGGAGGACGGCGATGTGAACATCTCGGTGCGACCCGTCTTGCTCGTCAGTTTCTTGAACGACAAGGATGCGACAACAATCGTGGCTATTGAGAGGAAGGCGTACACGACTTTCTGGGGCAGCATGGTGTCAATGAGTTCGCGTTCATTGGCATTATAGAAGGCGATGTTGCCCAGGATCATGAGCATCGTCAGCAGCCCATAGGTGCCCAGCAGCGTGAACAGGATGGCGCGCCAGTTCTCAACTACTTCTTTGCGCAGCGTGGCCGTGAAGCGGCTCCAGTTGAATGTTTGATTGACGGTGGTATTCATAGTGGTGGTTATTTTTGAGTGGTGAATAATTGGTTGATAGCCTCGGGATTCTGGAGCGCGGCATTGAAGAGCATCTCCAGATCCACCTTGGTCTCCTCGCCGTCACGGGCAGGAACGGCACCGAGGGGGCCGAAAGGACTCTGTAGCACAAAGATGGGCTTGTCACCTTCGCGCAGCGGACGGAAGGCTACGCGGTTCATCACTTCGGCGATACCCGCATTGAGCAATACCCTGCTCTGGTCAATAATAACCACATGGTCCAGGATGTCGCTGATGTCTCGCACCTGATGGGTGGAGATGAGCATGATCTTGTCGTCGGTCATGCCCGAGGTGACGAGTTTGCGGAACTGGCTCTTACTGGGGATGTCCAAGCCGTTGGTGGGCTCGTCCATGATCAGGGCCCGGGTGTTGGTGGCAAAGGCAAAGGCCATGAACACTTTCTTTTTCTGTCCCATCGACAGCGAGTGGAGTTTCACATCCATCATCCCGCCCATCTCAAAGATGTCCAGGTAGCGCTGCATGTCCTGCATCGAGAAGCGAGGGTAGAACGGGGCATTGAGGCTCACATACTTCTTGAGCGTCAATCGTGGCAGTTCAAACTCCTCAGGTATCAGGAAGAGGTCGCTCATCGTCTGGGGCAGACGGCGGCGCACGTTCTCTCCGTCCATCAGCACCACGCCACTGGCGGGAGTGAGCAGACCTGTCAGCAGGCAGATGAGCGTGGACTTGCCGGCGCCGTTCTTGCCCAGCAGACCATAGACGTTGCCAGCCTTCAATTCAAGCGAGAAGTCATGGAAGAGGTCTCCATTACGCTTGTTGTAACTGAAACTGATTTGATCGATTGTAAACATAATAGATAGATATTTTATCAGGTGAATAATTGACTTATCTAGTGTACTACTCAACTAGTACACTGCAAAGGTATAACAAGTAGGTTGAATCTTCCAAATTAATTAACGCTATTTAACAATTTTCTGTCAAGCAGGGGATGGGCTGACCGGATGGGCTGTGACCGAGTCGCGGCATAGACGGGTTGGGCTGGAGGAGATAAACAAGGCTGCGCCGCTTGGGGGTGGAGTGTCTCCCCCAAGTGGCTGGTCCCGCTGAGGACACAATGGGGCGCGCAGACAAATCGCAAAGCGATTTTTTTTTTTTTTTTTTTTTTTTTTTTGCGACCCCAGTCGGGGTCGATGTTACTATCGCCTGTAATGAAAATCGCCGCGCGTTTCACAACGGGCGACGACTGAATTAATGTACAAAGAAGGAAGCGGTTACTATACAAAAATTATGGCTAAAGTTTAAAAAATTCGTTCAGCAAATTCACGAGCCTTCTGTTATGAGGCATTATGCTAGGAATCTCTACCGTTTGTGGCTTGTAAAGGTTTGTTGCTGCATTATAGATGTCCCACACATTCAAGCGGGATTGTTTCTTGTGAACCACAAGCAGATCTTCAGTGAACCTAGAGATTTGAGACTGTGTTAACGGGTAGTCCTCATTGCTCTTGATTAACCTGTTATTAGTGTCAGCACTGACCCGCATGGCGGTCATTATACCAATCAATTGATAGATTTGTTCGGTCGTGCACTCAATGGATTTCATCATGTCGATTTTTTCTCTCTCGGCAACTACGATTCCCCGTGCATCAAATAGCCACGACTTGATCACTTCAAACACTTCATCAATGCTCACCGACGTATCACGCCCGTTGCCATAGGTGGCCACGTAATTTGTCGGCATGAGCATGCACTGATTATGACAGATGATAACGTTATTGCCAAAACCCACCTGTATACCTCTTTGATGAAATGCAATAGCCATGTTGGTTGTCAGTTCATCGGTGTCAAAATCCTTGATTCTGATGTTGGCGTAAACCCTGCGCAAGATGTGAGCCTCAATTGCTCTTGGCCCGTATTTCTCCTCAATCTGGGGAAGAATGACCACGCCAGGCGTGTATTTGTCACGATTCTGGGCTGCAAACATGTCATACAACTCGAGCGTGTAATCATATTCCTTGGCGATGTCAATAACCCTGTTGATAAACTCAAAGTGATGGATTCCCCGCAAGGGCTTGCCGTAAACGTCATTTTCCTTGAAAGTGCGTTCCAATTGCTCCATCGTGATGGCTTGGACTTTGTTCTTCTCAAAGTCAAAGAAGCGTGATTGCTCCAAATTATTCTGCAATTCCATGATTTTTCATTCTTTCGTTTAATAGTTCAACTTGTGTGAAATGTTCAAAGATGGCACGGAACTTGGCAAACTTGAGACAACGGGTCTCCTCGTCTTCGTTGGTTGCAAGAATTAACGAATCGACAATCTTGAGAAATTTGCTTTGTCCCTCGTCACTCATGACATAGAAAGTTGCGGAAATGCTTTCTGCGAGTCTTACATCAATGCTGAAAGCAAAGTTTTGATTGTCTGCTACAACAATTTGCATTTCTTGCAATTCTGCCAGCATTCTGCACATTGTAGCCTCGCCAGTAAGGTCATCGCTGAAGAACCCGGCGGCTTTTTTGATTAAATCTTTTAGTTTCATTGTTGTTTGATTTTATCAGTTATTTCAGTTAATATTAAGTCGGCAATGTCGATTTTGGCAAGCCGTTGGGCAGTGTTAACACTTTTCTCCAGTTTATCATCGACTTGGATTTTCCAACCGCTTCTGTTCAAGTTATCAGCCATCTTTTTCCATCTGGAAAAGGAGATACTTGTGCGGGTTTTCTTGTCCATGTTGATGTCAACGTCTGGAAAAGCGATGATATTCCTGTCCTTGATAGGTTTGAGCATGATGGCATTGAAATTGTCCATGCTCCCCGTCGCCATCCAACACAACTCAGGATAGTAAATCGAGCAGATAAGCGCTGATTTTTCGCTCTCTACAAGTCCGATGATTTTGTTGCATTGCTCATTGTAAAGGTGCAGCCCGAACAGGCATTGCCCGTTTTGGTTATAGAGCACACAGGGCGGAGTCCGCTTGTCACGATGACCATCAAACTTGTAATTGATTCTCTTTGCATTGATGAGATTATAACCCTTGTCGATTTGCCAAAAGGTTATGCTGTCGCCCATCTTCCCGCTGACGAATGAATCAAAGCCGATGAGATACATCTCAATGCTTTCCAAGACTTTACCCTGTGGAAAGATGCGGAGCAGCAAATCGGTTAACTGATTTCTACCCAGAATCGATCTCCCCTGGGGCTGAGTTCTGTCAAAGAATCTTTTGTCAACTTTCATTGTTTTTTGATTGATTTTTGAATTTCTAACAATCTTGATTCTGTAAGGAGTCCCACATCGATAAGGGTGTCGGGTCACGTCTATTCCTTTCAACCTGCAAGCATGGGAGATATAGCCTAGCGACTGATTTTTCTGGTCGGCTTTTCTCAGGGCTGCATTATAGCATAGTTCGCTGTCGTGCCTGTCAAACATGGGCCAAACGCTTGCAATCGTCATGAAAGCCTCACGCCCATTCTCGCCATATACGTTTGCAATCTCTCTTGCTACCGCAACCCATTCAATTCTAGTGCTGGCAATATCTATCTCGAGTCTTTTCAAGTCTTTGGCCAGACGGTTGATATCGACGGGATAGACCCAATGCTCACGGGAGGATATCGCTTTCTTCGGGCTCATTTTTCTCAAAATCGATATTCATTTCTGCGTCACTGCCATATTGCGATTCCTCTTTAGCCTCGGGAGATTCAAGGGCTACTTCAAAGATGTTTCCCCTGCGACGTTTGACCAGAATTCCCATTTTGACGGCTCTGGTAATGTGGCGTTTTGCTGTCTGGTGCTCTACATCCAGAGTGCGGGCAATGCAAGTAGCCACTTCAGTAGTGGTGTGCCATCGGGAGGGGGTCAATTCCTCTAGACGATTGATGGTAAGACTCATCAGGTTTTTCTCAAAGTGAAATCTTGACCACCATCGTGACGTCTTGACGGCTTGCTTGGATGAGGAAGGCTTGAAGGGCGCTTTATCCTTTGCCAAGACAGTAGCAGGCGCCAGGTTGTTATCATTGGCATTGATGAGTACACCGTCATCACAGATTGTAACACCGAGATTTGAAAGTCGGTCGTTAAAATCCTGCAACATTTTGATAAGTTGATCTAGTACGTTCATGATTTTTGATTTTATATGGTTGTTAACTCGCGTGTTCTAGTTCAAAAAAAAGAAGAAAAATAAATTTTTGAACTTTGTACTTTTTATTTTTTTTGTACTTATATATATTTATTATGTATTGTCATCTTTTGATGACGAAGCATGATATAAAATTCCGTTATCGGATTCAATCAGTCCCCGGGTTACAAGTTCCTTGAATTTGCGATAGCCATAGGAATTGCTAACGCCCATGACACTGCAAATCCTGTCAACGATAACCGAACGTTTCAAGTCATCGCCTGGCATTAAAATCCGCTCGACGATACTCTTGTAATGTTCCTCCTCGTTTCTCTCCTCGTTTTCTTTGATCACCTGAATGTCGCTTGAAGCATCGACGGGAATTCCGTTGATGTCAATTTTGAAAACCACATCGTCACAACTGCGATGACGGCTGACGGCATGAGTAACAACGAAAACGTTAGAAACCTTCTCGACATTGAAAACATCACTGCATTTCTGGAAAAGCATTGTTCCCAAATGCCCTTTCATTGTCTTATCGGTTTTGGACTTGTTCTGGTGCATGACAACGACAATGCAACAATCCATCTTGTTTGCCAAAGATTTTTCTGGATTTTTAGGGCTCAGCGGAAAATGAGTGGGGACAAGTATGAGGTCGAAAGACCTCGCCAAGGCCAGCGGCCTTGACTTGAGGCAACCCCAGGGCACACAGGTCGGAGACCTCGTGCGGCCTGGGGAGAGAGGGCTACAATAGGACGGGCCTCGAATGAGGGCCACTCACGTCAGGCAAAAACACGTCTTGTCATTGTGCAGGTTTTGTCGTATATTTGCCGTCTAAAACCGATTTATCATGAGTGCTGTCACTGCCATCTATCACATCGTCATCAACACCCACCGTCGTGAGTTGACCTTGCCCCTGGCATCCTCCGACCAGTTGTACCGGTATATCGCACGAGTAGTGCAGAATACACAATCGACCCTTTTTGCCATCAATGGCATTGAGAATCACATCCACCTGTTGATCAACCTGCATCCGTCAGTGCGTTTGTCTGACCTCGTTCGTGACATCAAACTGTCAACCAGCCAGTGGATCAAGCAGAATCGAGACTTATTCCCGCAATTTGCGGGATGGGGAAAAGAGTACGGAGCCTTCACCTACGCTATGCGCGACAAAGAGATGGTTGCCAATTACATGAAGAACCAGCGTGTGCATCATCAACGGGAATCTTTTGAAGATGAATACCGCAAACACCTGCTCAACGCTGGAATAGAATGGAATGACTACCGCCTGACGTGAGTGGCCCTCATTCGAGGCCCGTTGATTGATGTCGCCACTTTCCCCACGCCACACGAGGCCTACGGCCTGTGCGCCGTGGGGTTACCTCAATTCAAGGCCGCTGGCCTTGCTGCGGTCTTCGACCTCACCGCCCACACCTTTTATCGGCTGAGCCCTAATGTTACCTCAATTCAAGGCCGCTGGCCTTGCTGTGGTCTTCGACCTCACCGCCCACACCTTTTATCGGCTGAGCCCTAATGTTACCTCAATTCAAGGTCGCTGGCCTTGCTGTGGTCTTCGACCTCACCGCCCACACCTTTTATCGGCTGAGCCCTAATGTTACCTCAATTCAAGGTCGCTGGCCTTGCTGTGGTCTTCGACCTCACCGCCCACACCTTTTATCGGCTGAGCCCTAATGTTACCTCAATTCAAGGCCGCTGGCCTTGCTGTGGTCTTCGACCTCACCGCCCCCACCTTTTATCGGGTGAGCCCATCACCCGATGCTGCACGTGGTCAAAATCTTTCTTTGGCTCACTTGAGCGAGGTGTCGTTTTGGAAATCAAGCCGAAACATTGACCCCACTGATCTTATCCGTTCCATCACGGGTACTATCACTTTAAGCCCCGGCACAGTAATCGTTCTTGAAAGCACTGCCAATGGAATGAACTCGTTTTTCTATAAAGAATGGATGCGAGCCAAAAGTGGCAAGAGTGCTTTCAAGCCTGTGTTTGTGGGATGGCAAGAAATTGCGCTATACACTTTGCCCCTCGATGAAAATTTTGATTTCGACAAATGTGATGACTATGAAAAAGCCCTTTGGGACAAGGGCTGCTGTCTAGAGCAGATAAATTGGTATCACGAGAAGCGCAAGGAATACAGCGAGCACAATCTATTGAAAGCCGAATTTCCTAGCGATGACATCGAGGCTTTTGTGAGCAGTGTCAACTATGTTTTTTCACAGCAAGAGCAAGAGCAAATCGTTGAAAACATTCTGCAACCCATCAAAATCAGCGAGGATGTTTATTACTGGATAGACCCGTCAGAGGCATGGGTTAATAATCGGGGATGCAAATATGAGTATCTAGCCATGTTGACGATAGGCAGTGAAACCGATTGCGATAAACCGTCGATAATCAGTGTCTGGAAATTGAACATCGGCAAGGATAATAAACCGCAATACCCTGAATTGGCATGTCAATGGAGCGGTAATCTGCCACTCAATATCCTGGCGGGCAAGTGCATTAAGATAGTAAAGAGTTATCAAAATGCCCTGCTAGCCATTGAGAATAACGACATTTCCGCCAGTCACATCGACAGGCAACAAGGAGAGTTCGTTCTTAATGAGGCATTCAGGGATTACAATAACCTGTATTATTTCGGCAAGAAAAAATATCTGCTTGAAATCACCCGTGATAATTTCTCGCTGATGTTTTATGAATTAATCATCAATGCCCGCAATTCGCTCTATTTCGACCATAGCGAGAAAGCCTCGAGAGCGGTTGCGAAATTGACGATTCACGCCAATAATCGATTTTATAGCGATGACCCTGCCGTTTTTCAATATGTCGTGAACAGGGCAGAAATGCTATATATCGTGAGAGATATAACCTTAAAAGCCAGCAAACCTTACAGCCATGAAGACATCGAAAAAATGACATCTGTTGAAGTTCCGATAAAATACATTCGTTAACTTTAGCATTTATCGTATTCATTAGTGATTTTTGTTCGTAGAAATTGATAGGTTTTCATTATTATTGTAATGTGTTATCCATGAGAGAAAACTCTGGTCGCGTCGGGAGACGTGGCCTTTGTTTTTATAGGCGATAGTAACTTATAACGCCGTCGGCGTTCAAAAAAAAAAAAAAAAAAAAAAAAAAAATCCATGCCGAGGGCATGGATGTCTGCGCGCCCCATTGTGTCCTCAGCGGGCACTCGGGCGTATCATAGGATTGGTTGGGATCAGTTGCCGGCTAACAGCAGGTCGATGAGTGCGGTGACGTCGCCAATGTTAATCTCGCCATCGCCTTGGACATCGGCGGCTTGCAGGTTGATACCGGCGTCGTTGTCGCTCAGCAAGTAGTCGATGAGTGCGGTGACGTCGTTGATGTTGACCTCGCCATCGGCGTTGACGTCACCCGCGATGTAACCGGGCGTGGGGTCGCCGGCATCGTTGCTGAAGTACATGTCTTGCACGTCGCTCAGTGCGATGGTTGTCGTGCCCTCATCGTTGGTCACAATGATGTTGCTGCCCGCGTATGTCACTTTGATGCCCGCTACCGAGCAGGTCACGGTCGAACCGTTGGTCTTGGTGAACTTCAGGTAATTATAGGTCTCGGCGCTGGCGCAGATGGCCACCAGTGCGATCAGCATCGTTATAATCGTCTTTTTCATATCCTTGAAAATCTTATTTTGATGTTCTTAATGCGAATAACTACTTGAAGGATTACCAGCCGCCACCGCCGGAATAGGTCGAGAGGCTCACTTGTGAGCCGCCGGATGCACTGGTAGCCCCCTTACCGTTCCAGAAGGTGGTGCCGCTTGCCGTCACGCCCTTATAGAGTTTCGGGGTGGAGGGAGCCGTGACAACGATGGTCTTGCTCGAGGATGAGCCACCGCCACCGGGGCCCCAGCCACCGCCGCCGCCCTGATTGGAGAAGGTGGGCGTGTAGGCTGCAAAGGCTACATTATTGCCGCTATAGAGGGCATACCAGGTGTTGGCGCTCGCTGTTCCACTGTAGCAGGTCTGGCTGATGCTGGCCCCGCTCTCGATGGCGCCCATGTTGCCGCCGATGGCCATCAGGCTGGCACCGCTTTGGATATAAACCTTGTAGCGGCCCTCGCTATTGGCATCGAGACCTTCCTCGCTGCCGCAGCAGAAGACGTAACCGCCGCTCAGGTACATGTTGCCGTTGGAGTCGATGGCATCGTTGCCCGTTGCCACGGCATAGGTGTAGCCGCCAGTGAAATACATGTGTGAGGTGCTGTTCAGTGCGTCGTCATAACTCGTGACATCGATATAACCGCCCTTGATGTACATGATGGCTTTGGACTCGATGCCCTCGGCGCCTTCACCACCCGTGGCGCTCACGGTGATGGTGCCGCCGTTGATGGTGAGGTTGCCCTCGGCGCGGATGCCCTTGGGCGACGATGTCCCGTCGCTGTTGGTATCGCCGCTGCCGGGACCCCACGGGTTCCAGCCGCCACCGCCACTGCTGCTGGAGCCGTACTTGGCACCTGTGGTAGAAACGGTGATATTGCCATCGCCTATGGTGAGCGTGCCGTTAAAGTTCATGCCCTTGCCGCCGGCTCCAGTGGCCTTGAGGTTGAGCGTGCCGCCGTCGATCACGGCATTGCCCTTGCCCTTGATGCAGGCTGCACCGCTGGCGCTGTTGTCGTTATACTTCTCACCGCCGCCGCTCACGGTGCCGCTGATGGTGCCGCCAGTGATGTGCAGGTTGCCGTCGGGCTTGATGGCTTTGCTGGCAGCACCTGGAATGGTGAAGTTGATGGTGCCGCCGGTGATGTCCATATTGCCGTCGCACTTGATACCGTGGTCAAAGGTGTTGAGCGTGAGCGTGCCGTCGCTGATGAGGACCGTACCCTCGCTGTGGATGCCCTCGGCCTCGTCCTTGCTGGTGGTACACTTGACGGTGGCACCATTCAGGATGAAGGCATAGTCGGCCTTGGCACACTTCACGTTGGTCGTGTCGGTCGTGCCATAAGCCCAGGGCTCGCCCGAGCAGTTGATGTCGATGGTGCCGGCAGTGGCGGTGAGCGTGCTGTCGCACTTCATGCCGCGGGTGCCATTGCCGGTCATGGTGATGTTGACCGCTGCCGCGTCACCGTTGATGGTGATGTTGCGGTCGGTGCCGATTCCTGTTGCCTCCTTGATCTTGCTCTTGTCGGTGTCCCAAACGGGAATGCCGGTGTGCTTTAGCGTCAAGGTGCCGCCCTGGATGTCGACATTGCCCTCGGCCTTGATGCACTTGGTACCTGCAGCGCTGCCGTTGATCGTGAGCGTGCCGCCCTTGATGAGCACGTGACCGTCTTCCTCGGGATTGGCGGTGTCCTCGGCATCTACCTGGATGCCGTCGTCACCGCAACTGATGATGTTGACGTTACCTCCGTTCATCTGGAAGTATTGCACCACGTTGATAGCATCGGCCACGGCACTGGTGATGGTGATGTTGCCCAGGGTCTTTTTGACCTCCATATACTCGTTGCAGGCCAGGGCATGCTTCTTATTGCCCGTGATGGTGAGCGAGCCGCCCTTGCTGAACTCGGCATGGCCCTTGACCAGGAAGGCTGCCTTCTTGGTGCTGGCGGTGCCGTCAGCGAGCGTGTTGCTCGTGCCATCGGCCAGTTGCACGGCGATGCGCTTGCTGTTCTGGATATTGATGGCGGCGCTGTCGGGGTTGGTCAAGTTCACGCCATTGAGCACCAGCGTCATCTTGTAAGCGCCGGCATGGTAGAAGCAGCCGCTCGCGCTGGAGCCCTGCAGGGTGTAGGTGTACTCGGTGGCGACGTCAGCGTCTTGCATCACGGCCACGCGTGCTCCCGTCACCTGGGCAGTTATGTGGTTGGCGATGTTCCCGGCCACAAACACGTCGGCACTGCCGCCATTATACTTGACCAGGACATTGTCGTCGGCCAGCGTTTGGCTGTCGACGGTCACGCTGTCCACATCGGCGAGGGTAAACCCCTTGTCCAGCACGGTGAGAAGATTGGCCGAACTATAGGGCATCGTTCCCACCGATTCGGTGTTGTAGGCCCAATGGACATGGCCCGTGTGTATCCACATGGTCTGTCCGGCTTGAGTCCAAACACTTACCATAGCAATCATTGTTGCTAAAAGGAATCGTTTAGTCATAAAAGTATACATTTAATATTTTGATAGGAATGAGTTGTCACTGGGAGCAAATCGTCACAAAATTAGGCGCTTTTGTCCTAATTTCAAAGTCGGATGAGCGTAGTTTTCAACTAATCCGTAAGTTTATTCTGCCAATTCAGGAATAATTATAGGGTATACTTGCCGATATTGTGACTCAAAGTGGCGTGAAGTGTCAGGACCGCAAGGGGCGCTTACGTCGTGTGATCAGATGACCAACCGGCCTGCTATCGATCAAGGTTGTCGAATAAAATGTTACAAAAAACGCGACTTTTCTTGCTCATCATTTGTGATTGCCTTAACTTTGCGAAAAATATTCGTCGAAATAACCCATAATCTTTTCTTTAATAATCAGAAGTAATGAAACTAACTGTAAGACTCCTGTTCTTGTTGATATCTGGGCTGTGCTGTATGGCGGCCCAGGCGGTAGTTGACCCGTATACGGTGATGGAAATCACACCAGCCGAGGGCGATGTGACCAGCCTGCAAAATTTCACCATCACCTTCGGCGGACTGCCTGTGACGGTCAACGAAAACGCTATTCCCACTCTGGACAAGGGCGCCAACATGACTCAGGCTGGACACATGAGGGCCGACGACGATGGCACAACCGTGATTGTGGAGTTTCCCGATTGCTGGACTGCGTCGGGCCAATACTTCCTGAATCTGCCGGAAGGATCCATTGTGGTCAATGGACAGACGTTGCTGCCCCTCACGTTGCGTTACAACATCAAGGGCACTATTGACGAGTTCTACAGTCAGATCACCATCAACCCTGCCGAAGGTGAAGTGACCGGCTTGAAGGATTTCAATATCTATTTCCCATTGTATGTGGGTGGCATCGCACCCAACAGTGCGGCCACGTTGACCAATCTCACGACCAAACAGACCTATCATGGCGAGATGCAAGATAGGGGCTTCGGGGTGATGGTCAACTTTTCGGATCTGGTCGAGGAGCCTGGCCGCTACCGGCTGACGATTCCCGAGGGCTCTGTGGAAATCTATACGCTGGGCGAGGACGTGCGTCAACTCGATTTCAATTACTATATACCCGGTGATACCTTGCCCTCGCTGTATGACTTGATCACCATCGATCCGGCTGAGGGTCAAGTCGAGCGCTTGCAGCATTTCACCCTCTCCTTCCCCGAGCAGGTCGATGCCATAGCCGCTGGCAGTGAGGCCATCCTGACCAATACCATCACTGGTACCACCTATCAGGCATCGATGGTCAACGAAGGCAACCAGGTGATGATCAATTTTGCCGATGAGGTGACCGAGCCTGGACGGTACATCCTGAGGATTCCCGCAGGTACACTGATTATCAATGCGCTGGGTGGCGAGGAAGTGGATCAACTCGATTTCGACTATGCCATTGTGGGCGGTGAGATGCCCTCCTATACCATCAATCCCGCCGAGGGCGACGTGTACATGCTGCAATATTTCACCATCGCCTATGGCGAGCAGGTGACCGTCGAGGAAACGGTACACCCAGTGCTTGCCAACGACGCCACTGGAGAGCAATATGAGTGTAATCTGCTGGTCATCGGCAGCAATGCCGTCGTGTACAAGGAATATCCCTTGAGTGTGATCGGTGACTATACCTTGACGATTCCAGCGAACTGCATCACCATCGAATCCACAGGTCACACCAATCCCGAGATGACCTTCCATTACACCATCGTCGAGAAGGAATACTTCGTTCCCACCGTGATCGAGGATCAGCCCGAAGGTGACCTGAAGTTGTATTACCGCCATGGAGGCGTGGTCAGGGAGGTCGAGAAGGCCGGTACGCCCGAGGAGGGCGAGTCGCCCTACGAACTCGTCTATGAGGAGCAGGACGGCACCACCAGCATCGTGTTTGGAGCCAACGGCAAGGTCTATATCCAGCGCCCCGTATCGTGGTCCTACTACAACGGCTGGATCGAAGGCACCCTCGATGCTAGCGGCAAGACGATTACCGTGCCCATGGGCCAATACATTGCCTATACCAAGTCGTTGGAGATGGCCGTGCAGGTGGCAGCCTTCCTCTATGACGAGTCGGCCGGCACCTATGTCTATGAGCCCTCGATTACCGAGTTGATTTACACCATCAACGATGATGGCTCCATCAAGCAGGAAGATACCGACCAATACATCATCCTGGGCACGATGAACCGTGCCTTTGGCGACCAGTTCCAGTATCTGGACTACGAGTGGCTGCAGGCTGGCGATTATGGCTCGCTATATGTCCCTGCCGGCGAGCAACCGCTGACGCCGCCCGAGGACCTTGTCACCGAAAGCCTGTACCTCACCACCGCCAACAACGACGGCGTGGAGTGGGAAGCCCTCAGTGCAACGGTGCGCTTGGGCTTTGATGGCGATAACGTGTGGCTGCAGGGCATTTCCAAGTATCTGCCCGATGCATGGATTCATGGCATCCGCAAGGGCAACACCCTCACCTTCCCTGATGGCCAGTTGCTGGGTTCCTTCGAGACGATGCTGTATTTCAAGGCCGCCGAGTTCAACCCCGTCGACGGCAGCACCGCTCAGAAGGATATGGTTCTTACCTATGACGGAGAGGACACCTACACGACCTATGACTATGTGTTCATCACCACCGACAAGAATGAACTGGCCTTTGTCAACTATTATCAAGGTATGACCCTGAGCAAGCATCCTGATGCCGTAATCGAGGCTCCCCAGGGACTGAAGACCGAGCCATACTACTATCAGTTCACGACCAGTTATGACGGCAGCACCAACGTTGAGGATGAGTATGTCGTGAAGGTGGGCTTTGATGGCGACGATGTGTACATCCAGGGCTTGTGGGAAACCCTACCCGAGGCATGGGTCAAGGGACATCTGGCCGATGGCAAACTGGTGCTCGACTTGCCGCAGTTCCTAGGCGAATACAAACAGGAGTATAACCTGACCTATCCCATGTATGTCGTGGGATTTGATGGCAACACCGGCCGCATTGTGCCTCAAGTGCTGATGGACTACAATGCACAGACGCGTGTCTTCTCGAACCAATCGACCCCCTATGGCGTGGGCATCAACAAGACCGGATACCTCAATGTCCAGGACTATACCCAAGTCACGCTGAGGCCCGTCAACGAGTTGATCCGTGGTGATGTCGACGGCAATGGCAAGGTCAATATTGATGACGTGACCGCCCTGATCGACATACTGCTCAAGGGCAGTGAGGCTCCCGCCGCTGCCGACGTGGATGGCGATGGCAAGGTTAACATCGACGACGTGACTGCCCTGATCGACCTGCTGCTGAGGGGCAATTAACCGACATTGGGCGGAGGACATTCAGCATCGTTAGCGATGCTCTCCCCATTACGAATCATACTACATCAAGGCGTGCCATCACCATCTGGAAATAGGGTGATGGCACGTGCTGTTGATATGGGCTTGAATCTGTAGGTCCGGCAGATAGGAGGGCTAGAGGCTGTCTAGGTGGGTGATGGTGCGCAGCACGGTCAGCGCGGCGCTGACGCTGGGTATGCTCGAGATGACGACGCTGCGACGACCGTTCTTCTGGCGCAGGTCACAACGCTTGGGGTTGCTGTACACATAGTTGAGGATGCGCCCGAAGGCCGGTGACTGATAGTAGGCCTTGTTCTCCTCGCCCACCATGAACAGGTGCATACTGTGCTGGCGGATGACCAGTTTCTCGATGCCGAGGCGGCGTGCGGTGCGGCGCAGGGGCACGATGCGGATGAGTTCGGCCGCCATCTCGGGTATCTTGCCGAAGCGGTCCACCATCCTGGCTTCGAAGGCTTCGACCTGGTCGTCGGTTTCCATGTTGTCCAACTCACGGTATAGGGTGATGCGCTCGTTCTCTTGAGGCACGTAACTGGCGGGGAACATGAGTTCGAGGTCGGTGTCCACGATGCAGTCGGTGACAAACTCGGTGCTGTCACCGTCCTTGTCATCGTAGTCGCCGCCACTGGCGGCAAATGTGGACGCAAACTCCTCGGTACGCAATTCGGTAACGGCCTCTTTGAGCACACGCTGGTAGGTTTCATAACCCAGATCGGCGATGAATCCGCTCTGCTCGGCACCCAGCAGGTTGCCCGCGCCGCGGATGTCCAGGTCCTGCATGGCAATCTGGATGCCGGAGCCCAGGTCGCTGAAACTCTCGATGGCCTGCAGCCGGCGTCGGGCATCGGTCGCCAGCGGCTTGCCTGGCGGCACGAGCAGGTAGCAGAAGGCCTTGCGGCTGCTGCGCCCCACACGTCCGCGTAACTGGTGCAGGTCGCTCAGTCCGTAGCGATCGGCGTTGTTGATGATAATGGTGTTGACGTTGGGCATATCGATGCCGTTCTCGATGATGGTGGTCGAGAGCAACACGTCATAGTCGTGGTTGCCAAAGTCGATGATGATCTGTTCTAACTTTTCGGGTGGCATCTGTCCGTGACCCACGACCACGCGGGCATCGGGCACCACGCGGTTGATCATGTTCTGCAACTGGTCGAGTTGCTCGATGCGATGGTTGACAAAGAAGACCTGGCCGTTGCGTGAGAGTTCAAAGTTGATGGCTTCGGCCACGATATCGTCGTCGAGGGTACCCACCGTGGTGAGGATGGGGTAACGGTTGGCGGGAGGGGTGGTGAGCGTGCTCAGGTCGCGGGCACCCATCAGCGAGAACTGCAGCGTGCGCGGGATGGGCGTGGCGCTCATGGTCAGGGTGTCGACGTTGAGTTTCATCTGCTTGAGTTTGTCCTTGACGGCGACGCCAAATTTCTGCTCTTCGTCCACGACCAGCAGTCCCAGGTCGTGAAACTGCACGGTCTTGCCGATAAGTTTGTGCGTGCCGATGAGGATGTCGATCTTACCCTCTTTGAGGTCGGCCAGCAGTTGCTTGACCTCCTTGGGCTTGCGGGCGCGGCTCAGGTAGTCGACCCTGACGGGGAAGTCGTGCAACCGCTCACTGAAGGTGCGGTAGTGCTGGAAGGCCAGTACTGTGGTGGGCACGAGCACGGCGGTCTGCTTGCCGTCGGTAGCGGCCTTGAAGGCGGCACGCACGGCAATCTCGGTCTTGCCGAATCCCACGTCACCGCAGATGAGGCGGTCCATGGGTTTGTCGCTCTCCATGTCGGCCTTGACGGCTTGTGTGGCAGTCAACTGGTCGGGTGTGTCTTCGTAGATAAACGAGGCCTCCAACTCCTGCTGCAGGTAGCCGTCGGGCGAGTAGGCAAAGCCCTTCTGCTCGCGTCGGGCGGCATAGAGGCGGATGAGTTCGCGGGCGATATCCTTGAGGCGGCTCTTGGTGCGCGCCTTCATCTTAGACCAGGTGTTGGAGCCCAAGCGGTTGAGCCGTGGAGCCTCACCTTCCTTGCTGCGGTATTTCGAGAGTTTGTGCAGCGAGTGGATCGAGACATAGGCCTCATCTCCGTTTTGGTAGGTGAGTTTGATCATCTCCTGCGGGGTGCCGTTCATCGAGGTGCGTATCAGTCCGCCGAACCGTCCCACGCCCAGGTCCTCATGGACGATGTAGTCTCCCTTCTCGATCTGGTTGAGTTCCTTGAGCGAGAGGGCCAGTTTGCCTGAGCGGGCACGGTCGCTCTTGAGGTTGTACTTGTGGAATCGGTCAAAGATCTGGTGGTCGGTAAACACGCATAACTTCAAGTCCTCATCGACAAAACCCTCGTGCAGCGTGCGCAACACGGGCTCGAAGCGGATGTCGTCGCCACGGTCCTCAAAGATGTTGTGCAGGCGCTCGATCTGCTTGGCACTGTCGGTGAGGATGAGTATCTTGTAGCCCTGCTTGAGGAAGTCGGTAAACGATTGCCCGATGAGGTCGAAATTCTTGTGGTAGATGCCCTGAGGCTTGCAGTGCAGCGATAGGCGCTTGACACCGCGCTCGGGGGCTGCCTCGCCATTGACCAGTGCGATGCGGCGCAAGCGGGCGAGCCGCTGTACAAACAGGTCGGCGTCAACGACCTTGGTGGTCGCTTGGGTGTCGCCCTCGTCGGCAATCAGGGCGTTGGCCGACATGCTCTCCTGCGATATCTCGCGGATGCGAGTCGTGAGCCAGTGCTGGCTGCGGCACAGCACGATGGTCTCGTCGCCCACATAGTCGAGCAGCGACACGTTGTCCTGCCTACTGCCCCCTGATGGGTTGTTGTTCAGGATGCTCACCTGGTCGAGGCGTTCCTCGCTCAACTGGGTCTCGACGTTGAAGGTGCGTATCGAGTCGATGTCATCGCCCCAGAAGTCGATGCGATAGGGCAACTCGTTGCTGTAGGAAAACACGTCCAGGATCGATCCGCGCACGCTGTATTGCCCCGGCTCGTAAACGTAGTCGGTCGCAGTGAATCCCAGTTCGCGCAGTCTGGCAGCCACCTCCGTCATGTCGGCGGAGCCCCCTGCGCGCAACTGCACCGTGCTGGCCTGCACGTCCTCGCGACGGCGCACCCGCTCGGCAAGAGCCTCGGGGTAGGTCACCACCCAGCGCACGGCGGGGTCGTCATACCAGCGGTTGAGCACCTCGGTGCGCAGAATCTCGTTGGGGGCATCGACCTGGCCATACTTGATGTCGCGCTTGTAGCCCGACGGGAAAATCAGCACCTGCTTGTCGTCGGTGAGTTGGCACAGGTCGTTATACATGTAGCCTGCCTCGTCCAGATCGTTGACCACGATCAGGTAGGGACAGTCCCGCTGGGGCAGACGCGCTATCAGCATCGCCGCGCTCGACCCTGCCAGCCCGTCGATCACCGCATTGCCGCTAGCGGCAACCAACTTCTTGACTGCCGCCATCCGGCCTTTGCCGTTGAATATGTCACACAACTCCCGTATCTCCATGCCTGCAAAGTTACTCATTATTCCCCAAACAACAGCCCAAAAAACAAAAGCAGCATTGTCCAGTATTACGTTGCCAACCCGTATAGACTAATTATCAGAAAGAAAAAAATCTGAAATCATTCTACAAAAAGTCTATTAACCCAATCTTCAAGAGCGCCGATAATGTCTTCTCCTTGAGTCTCATGGTAGCGGTCTTCGTCATCAGGGTAGTAAACATCCATCACACAATCATACATTGCATTTGTTTGATAGGCGATGGGAATACCATTCTCGTCTTCGTCCATGGAGTCTTCTCCATATCCGCCAGTATACCCATGTAGGCGAAGCCACACTAGGTAGTCAAGGATATCATAGATACTTTCGATGTACTTGGGACATCTGAAATCTCCTTTCAATAATTCCAATAAATTACCAGTGATATGTTGACCATTTATTTTCATGTCAGACTACTTTTTAGACTGTTGTATTGCTCATAGTGTTGTTCTATTAGTTTGGCATCTGGTAAAAACCTGTCGGGCAAATGTATAGCCTTATTATCAATACCAGCTAAATAGTCTTTAAATGCTCCATCCTCAGTAGTTTCCAATAACTTTTCTGAAATATCTATCAGATAATCAGGAGTTACTGCAAACAAATAATGGTCAAATGCCTTGTGGAAAAAACTGTTAAGACATAACCCGTTACAAGGATTTGTCCTGTTGTTTGGATCATCTTTCCATGATGAAATGTGGCAAGCTTCTAATAGTGATAGATCCGATACACCACTAATGCAACATTGATAATTATATGATGTGAGAACTGCATCTCTAAAAAAACGCTGATTAACCCGCTGACGGACAACAGTGATACGCTCCTCACCAACGGGTAGAGAATTCTTATCAAGATTATTGGATGTTTCAATATCTTGTTGTTTATATTGCGCGATGATTTTTTCACTTTCAAAAGCCAAACCATCAGGATTTGCTTTGAATTCATTCCAGACCATTTCATCGAGTTTACTACCGTTACTTAGGCCCGTAATTCCTCTGGCTCTTAAGGTAGGATCAAGCCGTCCCAAATTCCCAATCTTGAGATTCATCGCAGCAGGAGACCGACCGATTAGTTCTGCGTATTGCTTTACTAATGGATGTGTTGCTCGGCTTTCCTTGAAAGGTATTTTACAATACAAATTCAACGCAACAATTATCTCTTCTCTTGTCCAGTTCCTACTTGTTGGCATGATAATACTGTTTTTGGGTTTTGATATCGCAAAGATAATACAAATGAACTGATAAGTCTCAGTCATATAGCAGTTTCGACCAATGCTCGATTAATCTCACGGCCATTTCCTTATATGTGGCTTCATATTTTGTGCCCTTAAGGTGCAGATAATGAGATAATATAGCAAGTTGTGTCTCAAAGGGCATGATATTGCCCACGGAGTCGAGAAAAAGAATCTTATTAACTTTTTTTCGCCCAAAATCGATGATATTGAATTCGTTGTTCATAATCTGCTACTTTGAGTGCAAAATTACTGATATGAAATAAAAGGTACAACGGGCTATTGTCTACATTCTGACCTTTATAAGTTCTGATTGCTCGTATTACCTCGCCGCTTGTGCGTGAGTGTGCGCTTCACCGCAGAGGGTAGATGATGACGGTGGCGATGCCACCGTATACGGGACAGTGTTGGGGGGTGACGGAAGTGTTAATGAATTGTTAACGCGGTCTTGAGGAATGGTGATTTGCTTGCTATTGGGTTTAGTGGTGCAATCGGCATCCTGGGTGATGTCGCTAGTGGGTTGGGTTGCTTTTTGCAAGTTGGTGTCATGCTCTGCTTGGGGGGTATGATTGAGGGTGTAGTCGTTGGAGTTTGGGTCGGCTTTATGGATGATGCCGAGTTGTGCTGCTTGTGCGATGAGCGTTCTGGTGCGGTCGAGGCGGTTGAGTTGCTGTTTCCTGTTAATGAGTTTGTCGCATAGTTCATCGGGAGAGATGGTTTGTCCGGGCTTGATTACTTGCCCAAAAATGTCTTTTAGGGTGTTATGTTGTATGAAATTGCTGTTGTTGATCTCGGCTATTGACCCGACGAGTTCGTGCGGCATATTATCGTTGTCCACAGTGAATAGGAATTCGTTGTCGTAGTATGCATTGATGATGAAACTCCTGACGAGTTTGACTTTGGTAATTGCTTGTTGTGTGGTTACCGAGAATACATTGTCGGCAGCAGGGAAGAGTAAGTTACCGAGGTTGCCCGTTGTTGATGCTCTCTTGCCGAGGTGGTTGTAACCGATGAAAAGGCATGCGGTGTCGTGGTGATTGAGTGTGTCACGCACTGTGTGCAGAAAAGCCGAAGCCGCATTGATGCCACAATAGGGCATGAGATGATCAATGTCATCGATGACGATGAGTGACGGTTTGGTGTATTTAATGGCCTCTTCCACCTGATGAATCAGGGCATAGAAATCGTATCTGAAAGAGCCTAGTTTGTCGATGCAGAGCAGTGAGAAATGCTTGTGTTCGGGGTCATACTTAGCAATCATTTCATTAAAAAACTCGGCGCAGGCATGAATTCCCCTGACGGAGTCAATCCAGAGGACATTTCCCTGTTCTTCTTCGGACATGTTGACCTTGAGTGACGGTGCGTCTTCGTAATGCCTTTGGAGGACTGCTGCGGCGAGCATCTTGGCAAAGTGGTGGGCAAGGCAGGTGTTCCTGCCAGTGATGTAGGTGCTGGCATGGTTTCTTAGGATAGTCTGGCCGTTGATGTCGATGATGCTCCTGGTGCGTAAATCATCGAGTTGGGTATCACCCGTGATGAGACCGTTCTCCCAGGGGTCTGAATTGTAATCTTCTTGTTTGCGATAACGGAAAATCTTCATGGTTGTGATTGATTTGAGTTAGATTATTACTGTAGTTGAGTTGCAAAGAAAGGGTAATGGAGTGCCAAAATGTGGCGCTTATGCGTTAAAGGTTGCTGTATGGTGCGCGTTTGTCTTCCACAGGCTCGTAAAGAAAGGGACGCAAACTTTGCGTCCCTACATTTTCTTTGTCGCTTTGCGCCTTGGCGTTAAGCCCGTGGAAGCGGTTATTTCTTCTTTTTGCTGGTGGCTTTTGACTGCTTGGCGGGCTTGGACTTCTTGGACGAGAGGTTGAGCAGGCGGGCGTACTCGCCTGGCTTGTCAAACATCTCCTTGGCCTTGTCGAGGCTTTCGTCGTCCTTGATGGAATGTTGCACCTGTCCGCGCTGATAGTAGAGCCGGTCCATGATTTCCTGACCGATGAGGTAATCGATATCTCGGCGGTGCAGGTCGAGGTCGTGGTCGAGGTCGTGCTTGAGCATCTGCTCGAGCCTGTCGAACTGGGCCTTGGTGGAGTCGTTCATATAGCCCTCGGCGGTAGCAGTCTTGCGAAGGGTCTCGAGTTGCTGCTCGCACACCTTGTCATACTCAAATTTGTCGGCATTGATAAATGCCTTGAACTCGTTGAAGATGGTGTCTGTCACGCTGAAGTCGGCGGGGCTGGGAATCTCGCCCTGATGCTCGGCGACATATTTGGTGGCGAAGTCAAAGTCCCAGTGGTCGCGCATGATGTTATAGACGATGCGCTTCAACTCACGGGGCTCGACCTTGATGTCGGGCATGATGCCGCCACCCTCGCGCACCTCACGGCCATGGGCGGTGTGGAAGACGCGGGCCGTGCTGTCGGTAGTGGTCTTCTTGAAGGTGCCGTCGGCATTGCGGTTGCCGTAGTCCACCTCCTGGATGAGGCGTCCGCTAGGGATGTAATACTTGGCGATGGTGACCTTGAGCATGCCGTCATAGGGCAGGGATCGGGTGGACTGCACCAGTCCCTTGCCAAAGGAGCGTGAGCCGATGATCACGGCGCGGTCCAGGTCCTGCAGTGCTCCTGCGGTGATCTCGCTGGCACTGGCCGATGCGCCGTCGATGAGCACGGCCAGGGGAATCTCGGTGTCGACAGGGTCGACGGTGGTCTTGTAGGTGCGTTCGCTGGACTTGTCACGGCCGCGCATCTGCAGCACTTGTGTGCCCTTGGGCACAAAGCAGCCCACAATCTGGATTGCTCCCTCGACGATGCCGCCACCGTTGCTGCGCAGGTCCAAGACGATGTTTTTGACGCGCGGGTCACGCTTCAACTCGATGAGGGCGTCGCGCACCTGCTGTGCCGACTTCTCGTTATAGGTGGTGAGGGCGATATAGCCGATGTTGTCGCGCGTGACGCCGTAGTAGGGCACAGGGTTGACGCTGATGGTCTCGCGGTTGAAGGAGAAAGTCTTGACGCTATCCTCGTCATAGGGCCGCACGACCGTTACAGTGAGGTGGGTGTTGGGCTGTCCCTTGAGGCGCTTGCTCACTTGGTCGCTGGCCCAGCCGGCGGTGCTGTCGCCATCGATCATGATGATGCGGTCGCCAGAGCGCAGTCCGGCCCTTGCGGCGGGGCTTCCCTCATAGGGACCGCTGATGTAGACACCCTTTTTGTCACCCGAGGTGCGCTCCATCAGGTAACTGCCGATGCCGCCATACTCGCCCGTGCTGATGGTGATGAACTCGTCGGTCTCCTTGGCGGGGATATATTCGGTATAGGGGTCGATGTCGTCGAGCATCGCATTGATGGCGTTCTCGATGCTCTTCTGCGCATCGATGGTGTCCACATAGAAGGTGCTCAACTCCTTATATAAGGTGTTGAAGATATCCAGGTTGCGGGCAACAGCGGCGTCATCGTTGACGGATTTGTCATTGTCGGCCAGTGCTGCAGGGGCGGCGACGCAGAGTGCCGCGCAGGCCCAGGCAAGATATTTAAGCGTCTTTTTCATTCGATGGATATGAAATGATGTATTAGACTGCGAAAATACTATTATTCCCCGAATTGGCCCCTTTGTGGGGGCCTAAAAAACGTTGATTAGGCGAAATTTTTCAAGTTTTTTCGTTTTTTTATTGCACAGTTCGATTATTGGTACTATCTTTGCACCGCATTTTTCGGCAGGGTCTGCCGCAAGAGTGCTGAAACGCTTCTTTAGCTCAGTTGGTTAGAGCATCTGACTGTTAATCAGGGGGTCCTTGGTTCAAGTCCAAGAAGAAGCGCAACATAATAGATAGATATTTAGAGAGGAATGCTTCTTTAGCTCAGTTGGTTAGAGCATCTGACTGTTAATCAGGGGGTCCTTGGTTCAAGTCCAAGAAGAAGCGCCAAGGGCGAGACTGCGTGAGCAGCCTCGCTCTTTGGTTTGTAGGGTTATTGCCCCAAGAAATGTGAAGTGTCCATGATGTATTCAGCAAAAAAATGTTACCTTTGCGGCACACATGTACATGACTAAAATGAATTGATATGGGAAACATGCTGGAAGCATTGAGTGACTGGATTGTAGCCGTGAGCGACGCCGTGTGCGGTTACCCGGAGTTTTTTCTGCTCATAGGCGGCGGATTGTTCCTGTTCCTGTACTCGGGAGCGGTATCTATCAAGCGCCTGCCGTGGGCCTTGCGCGCCTTGCGCGACAAGCAAGCCAGCGACCAGGGCAAGCAGTCGGGCCAGATCAGTTCGGTGCAGGCGCTGCTGAGTGCCATTGCCGCCACGGTGGGCATGGGCAATATTGCCGGCGTAGCCATCGCCTTGTCGATAGGCGGCCCGGGCACCGTCTTCTGGATGTGGGTGAGCGCCCTGGTGGGCATGTCCACCAAGTTCTTTGAGGGCTCGTTGTCGATCATGTATAAGGGGCGTGACAGCGCCGGCGAGGTGCAGGGTGGCCCCATGTACATTATCACCAAGGGCTTGGGCGAGAAGTGGAAGCCGCTGGCTGTGGCCTTCTCGATCTTTGGCCTGGTGGGTACCCTGTGCTTTATGCAGGCCAACCAGTTGGTCGAGTCGGTGACCACCGTGTTTACCACGCCTATGGGCATTGAGAACACGCTGATGCTGCGCTTTGTGATGGGTGTGATCATGGTGCTCATCGTGGGTGCCGTGATTCTGGGCGGCATCAAGCGCATCGCGCTGTTTGCCTCGCGCATCGTGCCTGTGATGGTGATCCTGTATCTGATCATGGTGATTGTGATCATGGCCATGAACTTCAGGGAGATTCCGGGCGTGTTTGGCCAGATATTTGAGGGCGCGTTCGACATGAGGGCTGGCTTTGGCGCGTTTGCCTACGTGGCGCTGACGGGCGCACGTCGCGCGGCATTTGTCAACGAGGCTGGTGTGGGTACCGCGTCGATGATGCATGGCGCCAGCAAGAACACCGACCCCATCCGTGAGGGCCTGATTGCCATGCTGGGCCCGGCCATCGATTCGGGTCTGGTGTGCACGCTCACGTCCATCCCCATCATCATCGCCGGCAATTATGTGGGCCTGACCGATCCCAAGGGCCTCTACGTGGCTCTGGGCGCATGGGGCCAGTTGCTGCCGGGCATCGGCCACTTGCTGCTGATGGCGATTGTCTTCTTCTTTGCCTTCTCGACCATGTTCTCCTATAGTTATTATGGCCAGAAGTGCACCAACTACCTGTTTGGCGCCCACAATGTGAAGTGGTATAACTACTACTATCTGGCGATGATTGTCGTGGCTGCGATGATTCCGCTCAAGGTTATGGTGAGCATCATGGACCTGGCCTTTGCACTGATGGCATTGTGCACCATGTTCACCATCATTGCACTGAGTCCACGGGTCAAGAAGTTGATGAAACCCTATTTTACCAAGGCTTAAGACTTGCCGCCGTTAGAATTGGTGACCAGCCACACTCCCGTGAAGATGAGTGCGGCCGCTGCGGCATGTGCCCATTGTGGCATCGCGAGTCCCATGATCACGCTGGCTACCACGGTGACAAACGGCTGCACATAGTTGTAGACGCTCACGGTGGTGGGCAGCAGGCGGCGCTGGGCCCATACCACAAGCAGGAAGGTGAAGAAGGTGGCCGCCGCAACGATGTAGGTAACCTCGGTGGCGGTGCGCAGGGTCATCGACGCCCAGTCGATGCGTGCGATGTGTGGGGCGAGAAACGGTAGCACGAGCAGGCTGGCAAAAGTGAACGTCCACTTATTGAACGTGAAGGCGTCATACTTGCGTATCACGCCCGAGAAGTAGGTCAGATAGAAGGCGTAGCCCACTTGAGAGACGAGGATGAGCAGGTCGCCGCGGAAGTCGGTGGGATGACCGCTATCGCCGCCCGTGGTGCGGGTAATGAGCAGAATGGCTCCGGCAAAGCCCAGCACGATGCCTAGGGCGCGCCGTGGCGTGATGGGCTGGTGCAGGATGATTGCCGACAGGATGAGGGTGAAGATGGGCATGGTCGTCAACTCGATGGTGGCGTTGATGGGCGAGGTCATGCTCAGTCCCACGATGTAGCCACCCTGGGCCATCACAAAGCCGAAGAAACTTGCGCCCACGATCTTCAGCATATCGTGGCGCTCAACGCGCTGCTGAGGCACGAATATCGATCCGATCCAGAACAGCAGTGCCGCACCGCATATCCTGAAGGCGACCAACTGTGGGCCCGTGATGCCGCCGTGGGACAAGACATCCTTGGAAAACGTTGCCATGAGCCCAAACAGCACCATTGCCAGCAGCATGGCGCCATGAGCCCTATAATCCTTATTGTCGCGCTGTGTACTCGATGAGGTCATCAATGTGTCAGTAGGTATGTGTGATGGGGTCGGTGAGGTGGTAGATGCGGTCGCGGCTGACGTGGAGGACGCCGTCTGTGGCGCTCAGGCTGCGGATGGCATCGTGGATGTCTTGGCTGTCGGGGAGGCGGATGGCTATGGCATGGGTCATCTTGTAGCGATAGATGACGGTTGCGCCGAGGTCGCTGACGGCGCTGTCGAGCGCGGCCGTTCCCACTTCTGGGTCATAGGAGATGATGAGCGTGTGTGGCGCGTACTCCTCGCCGCTCGAGTTGCCGTCGTCGACGACGGGGTCGGTGGCGGGTCGGTTATCGGGCCGCTCGGTGACTTGGGCTTGGCCTCGTCCGGCGCGTAACAAATTGCAACTGCTGGCGAGCATGAGGCCAGCCAGCAGTGCAATGGTTAAAAAGGTGTTTCCCTTCATTTTGAGGTCATGAGCGGGAAAGTGGGATTACTTCATGTACTTGGCGAAGTCGACCTTGCGCATGTCGCCGTCGTGCATCAGAGCGCTGTGGAATGAGAGCGCGATGTCGGGGTTCATCATCACGTGGCCCTTCTTGGCGAGGCTGAGGTACTCGCGCAGCAGGGGACGATAGACGGGGTGAGCGGCGTGCTCGATAATCTCGTTGGCACACTGCAGGGGATCCTTGCCGCGCAGGTCGGCGATACCCTGGTCGGTGATGATGATGTCTACCGAGTGGGGGTTATGGTCGGGATAGGATACCATGGGCACGATGGTGCTGATGCAGTCGTCCTTCTTGATCGAGGGGCACAGGAAGATGCTGATGTAGGCATTGCGGGTGAAGTCGCCCGAGCCGCCGACACCGTTCATCAGGCGTGTGCCGCTGACGTGGGTCGAGTTGATGTGGCCATAGATGTCGGCCTCGATGGCGGTGTTCATGGTGATGACACCCAGACGGCGAACCACCTCGGGGTTGTTGCTGATCTCGCTGGGGCGCATGAGCACTTTGCCATGCAGGGCCTCGCCCTTCTCAAAGAACTCGTTCATGGCCTGGCTGGAGAAGGTCATCGAGCAGGTGCTGGCAAACTTGCACTTGCCGCTCTCGAGCAACTCGAGCACGCTGTCTTGGATGACCTCGGTGTACATCTCAAACGGGGGGATGTCGTCGCTCTTGTCCAGTGCGTCGAGCACGGCGTTGGCGATGTTGCCCACACCACTCTGCAGGGGCAGGAACTCCTTGGGGATGCGTCCGGCCTTGAGTTCTGCTACCAGAAATGCGCACACGTTATGGCCGATGGCAGCGGTCACGTCGTCGACGGGAGTGAAGGCGCCCTCCTTGCTGATGGGCAATGAGGTGCGGACAACGCCCAGAACCTTCTTGGGATCGACGTGGGCGGTGGGAGTGCCTACGCGGTCGTGGGGCGTGTAGATGGGGATTTCGCGACGGTAAGGCGGGTCGTTGGGGGTGTAGACGTCGTGCATGCCGAGGATGGTCTCGGGAATCTGGTCGTTGACCTCGACGATCACTTTGTCGGCCATCTTGAGCCATGTGGCGGTGTTGCCCAAGGAGGTGCCCAGCACGATGTCACCGTCGTCGGTGATGCTCTGTGCCTCGACGATGGCGATGTCCATCTTGCCATAGAAACCATAGCGGAACTCCTGTGCCAGTTCGCTCAGGTGGCGGTCGTTATAGTGGATAGCGTTGGCGTTGATGGCCTTGCGCATATCGGGGTGTGACTGGTAAGGGGTGCGGAAGTTGAGTGCATCGGCGCGGGTGAGTTCGCCGTCGATGTGGTCGCTGGTCGAAGCGCCCGAGAACAGGTTGATCTTGAACTCGCGTCCTGCTGCATGCTCACGCTTTGCGCGCTCGGCGATAGCCACGGGCACTGCTTGAGGACAACCAGGCGAGGTGAAGCCCGAAACACCCACTGTGAAGCCATTTTGTACAAATTCGGCGGCTTCTTCGGCCGAAAGAATCGGATAAATCATTGTCTTAGTTTTTAATTTCTAGTCTTTGGATTCTAGAATACTTTTTTTTGATGATGATATATATATATGAGTTGTATTTAACCTTTGAGTCTTGTCTGGATAGCAGCGCTCTGCTCCTCATAGCCAGGCTTGTTGAGCAAGGCAAACATGTTGCGCTTGTAGGCCTCTACGCCAGGCTGGTCAAACGGGTTGACGCCCAGCATGTAACCGCTGATGCCGCAGGCTTTCTCAAAGAAGTAGATGAGTTGACCCACATAGCGCTCGGTGAGTGCCGGGATGGTGATGATCAGATTGGGCACGCCGCCGTCGACGTGAGCCAGGCGTGTGCCGAGTTCGGCCATCTTGTTGACGTAGTCCACATTTTTGCCGGCAATGTAGTTGAGCCCGTCGAGGTCCTCGCCGTCGCTGGGTATGATGACTTCGTGCTGCTGGTCTCCCACACTGAGCACGGTCTCAAAGATGGTGCGCTCGCCGTCCTGTATCATCTGTCCCATGCTGTGGAGGTCGGTAGTAAAGTCGACGCTGGCGGGGAAGATGCCCTTGTGACCCTTGCCCTCGCTCTCGCCGTAGAGTTGTTTCCACCACTCGGCAAGGAAGTGGAGTCTGGGAGCAAAGTTGGCCAGCACCTCGATCTTCTTGCCGCTCTGGTAGAGCGCGTTGCGGGTGATGGCATAATTCATGATCTGGTCGTCGCCTTCCTGTTCCATCTCGACTGCGCCCTGGATGAGGGAACGGATGTCGAATCCGGCCACAGCGATGGGCAGCAGGCCGACGGGGGTGAGCACCGAGAATCGTCCGCCCACGTTGTCGGGGATGACATAGGTGGCATAGCCCTCTTGTGTAGCCAGATTGCGCAGGGCGCCGCGGCGCTCATCGGTCACGGCGATGATGTTGCGCTGGGCAAACGGCTTGCCCTCTTGCTTTTCGAGCATCTCCTTGAACAGGCGGAAGGCGATGGCGGGCTCGGTGGTGGTGCCGGACTTGGAGATGACGATGATGCCGAACTTGTGTCCGCGCACCAGGTCCATCAGGTCGTAGAGGTAGTCCTCACCGATGTTGTTGCCGGCAAAGAGCACCTTGGGGCCTGCAGTGGTCTTGTAGGCTGCGAAGTGGTCGCTCAGGGCCTCGATGACGGCTTTGGCGCCCAGATAACTGCCGCCGATGCCGATGGCGATGACGTATTCACACTCGCTACGCAGCAGTGCGGCACTCTTCTCAATGGCTTGAATCTGCTGCTCGTCGATGCTGCTGGGCAGGTGCAGCCAGCCCAGGAAATCATTGCCCAGTCCGCTCCCGCTCTCAAGCGTGTGCTTGGCGGCCAGAGCGCTGGCGCGCAAGGCCTGGGCACGGTCGGCGGTCAGGGTGTCGATGGCATACTTGTTGATGACTTGGATAGAGTTGTTCATATACTGTGAGTGGAGTTATTTAATGATGATGTTGTTGTCACTGGCGTTAAGCGATCATCAGATCGGCTTGGTGAAGGCGCGGCGGCGCTTGTGCTGATCGCGCTCGAAGTATTCCCACTGCTTGAGCACCTTGGAGTTGAGTTCCAGTTCACGGTTGCTCTCGGCATACTTGTAGCCATACTCGTTGAAGCAGGGAATCAAGTCGGTGAACAGCAGTGAGTTGACACCCTTGTTCTGGAACTCGGGCTTGACGGCAATCAGCATCAGGTCGACCACGTCGTTGTGCTTGAAGGCGCGCAGCAGCGGTTTCCAGCCCATGGGCAGCAGGCGGCCTCGGTTCTGGATGAGCGCCTTGGCCATCGAGGGGATGGAGATGCCCACGGCAATCAGTTCGCGTGTGTCTTTGTCCACGGCCAGGGCCAGGTCTTTCAGCGGCAGGAACGGCAGATACATCTTGATGTAGTGCTTAATCTGCTTGTCGGACAGGGGCGAGTAGCCGAAGATATCGTCATAGGCCACATTGATCAACTTGAAGATGGCGTCGCCATAGTCGGCCACGAGTTGCTTGCGGTTGGTATACTTGATGGTCGTCAGGTTGTAGCGCTGGGCTACCAGGTTAGAGATGCGTACCATCTTCTCGGGAATATCCTTAGGGATGGTAATCAGCATCTCGATCCAGTCGGCGTCCTTGACAAATCCCAGTCGCTCCATGTGCTTGGGGTAATAGGGATAGTTGTAGATGCCGCCGCTTGTGCCCACACGGTCATAGCCCTCGATGAGCATGCCCTCGGGATCCATGTCGGTAAAACTCAGAGGACCGGTCAAGTGCTCCATGCCCTTGCTCTTGCCCCAACGGGTCACGGCATCGATCAGGGCATCAACCACCTCGGCATCGTCGATAAAGTCGATGTAACTGAAGCGCGCCTCTTTCTTATTGCTGCGCTCGTTCACCACATGATTGATGATGCCGGCAACGCGGCCCACGATCTTGCCGTCGCGGTAGGCCAGATAGTACACCGCCTCACAGAAGTCAAATGCGGGGTTCTTGTCGGGCCGCAGGGTGTTTAACTCGTCGGTGACAAGGGGCGGTACAAAGTACTTGCTGTCGCGATACAGCGTGTCGATGGGGAAGTGCACAAACTTGAGCAGATTGCGCCTGGTGGGTTGGATTTCTCTTATTTCTACAGCCATGATATTGTGCAGAGTTGTTGGTTTCTAGTTGTTAGTTGTTCGTTAGCCGGCAAACACGACGTTGTTGAGCCACCAGAGCAGGGCCAGCAGGCCGATGAGCAGGAGGTCCAACTTGAGGAAAAACCACGCGTAGTATCGTCGTTGAGGCGTCATCTTTGGGTGAGGGGAGAGTGATGATTAGTTGGCGTTCTTGGCGCGGTCATGCACCAGGTCATAGGTGATGTTGCCGCCGGAGGTCTTGATGAGCACGCTGTTGTCGCCGTTGAAACTGATGCCCGTGGCAGGGCCGTTCTTGCCGGCATAGATGACAAAGTACTTGCGGCTGCTCTTGTTGAAGCCGACTACCGAGCCCTTCTTGTCCGAGAAGACAAGGTAACGGTCATTTTCGAGTTTGTCCTTGATCTCCTTCATGTTGATGATGGGCTTGTCATACTGGGTGGGCTTCATGTGCACTTCCTCGCCCTCTTTGAGTTTGTCCATGTTGTCGGCATTGTCGTGGTCCCACTTGGCGTCGGCGTTCTCTTCACCGGCGAGGGCCTTTTCCTCTTCCTCCTTGGCCTTGGCTTCCTCCTCGGCATCGATTTCCTCCTGGGTGGCTACCTTGATGGCGCCGATGCTGGCGGCCTCCTGGCGCAGGAAGGTGCGCTCACTGCTGCTGGTGCTCTCCAGCGGGCCGCGGCAGTAGACATACTGGCGACCGTCGGTGCGGGCGCGGATCTGGCCATCGTAGGTGAGGGTGGTGAGTCGCTTGGCGTCGATGTCATACAGGCACAGGGTCACACGGCCGTTGTTGCCCTCGCCGGCACCCTTCAGGTGGTTGAGGAAGGCAAAATACAGGCACTGCTTGCCGTCGACGGTGACGGCGCGGGGCACGTTCATGGCGTCGGCGATGAGCGAACTGTTGTCCATGATGATGGTGCGGCCGTCGAAGTACTTGGTCTGTCCGAGTTCGGTCTTCCACTGCGCGCCATCGTGAGTGAGGTTATAAATCTTGACAAAGGGGCGGTCGGTGTCCTCCTTGTAGGTGACGCCCACGATGCGCTCGGGGGTGTCGGGATCGGTGCTGGCAAACCTGATGGCGCATCCCACATAGGCCTTGTCGTCGGTGAGATTGTTGCGGCTCAACTCGGCGTTGAAGATGGCCATGGGCTCTTGGCTGCTGTCGGCAACCAGGGCAGCACTGTCGGCACGAGCCTCGAGACGATCGTTCTCGCGGCTGTTGCAGTGCCTCATGAGGCTCAGCAGAGCGATGAGGATGACCGCTGCCACAATGCCGATGATGAGGTTGCGGTCGAAGTTGGACTTGCCGCCATCGTCGTTGCCGTCCTGATCGTCGTCCTCCTCTTCGGGCAGGGACTTCCAGGCATTCTCGGCACGCCGTTGCTGCTGCTGGGCAGCCAGTCTCTGTTGCTGCTGCCGCTGTTGGTTGTAGGTCACGGCCTTGGGCTGCTCGGCAGCGGTGTGGGCACTGGCTATGCTCATGGCATTGCTGGCGGCCTTGCCACAATGGGGACAAAATACAGAGCCCGCAGGCATGGGCTGGTGGCAATATTCACACGTGATCTCAGTGTTTAAGCGATAGCCACATCGGTTGCAGAACACTGAACCTTCGGGCACCTCGTGTCCGCAATGTTGACATCTCATCATCATACTGTTTAAGATATATTTTTGATCAAAGATTAAACTTCGTTTAATTTCAAACCGCAAAGGTACCTATTTTGGATAAAACCACAGGCCATTTTCCTCAAAAAAAATCCAATCGGGGCAGTAAAGTGATGCCTTTATTGCCCTGATTGGATAGGAAATCATCGTCTTGATAGGTGTCGGCGTGGCCGTTATCGGCCGCTGGTGAGCCGTGAGAGTGCTGTGGCCGTGCGGGCAGCCAGACGGGCGTTGTTGAGCACGAGTTGGATGTTGCTTTCCAGGCTGTCGCCTCCGGTGAGGTCCTTGACCTTGGCGAGCAGGAAGGGGGTCGTCTGCTTGCCGCGGATGCCCAAGCGGTTAGCCTCGTCGATAGCCTGGTCGATGGCCCGGTTGATGACGTCGGCAGGCATGGAGTACTGCTCGGGGATGGGGTTGGTGACGAGCATGCCACCCTGTAGGCCCATGTCGAGTTTAGCCTTGAATGCGCTAGCCAATTCCTCGGGGGTGTCGATGCGGTAATCCACCTTGAAGCCGCTGTGGCGGGTGTAGAAGGCGGGCAACTCCTCGGTGCCGTAGCCGATGACGGGCACTCCCTTGGTCTCGAGATATTCCAGCGTGAGTCCCAGGTCGAGAATCGACTTGGCGCCGGCGCAAATCACCATCACGGGGGTCATCGCGAGTTCCTCGAGGTCGGCACTGATGTCCATGGTGGTTTCTGCTCCGCGATGCACACCGCCGATGCCTCCCGTGGCAAACACACGTATGCCGGCCATGGCGGCAATCATCATGGTGGTGGTGACGGTGGTGGCACCATCCTCGCCGCGTGCGACGAGCACGGGCAGGTCACGGCGCGAGGCTTTGGTCACGGCCTGGCCTTTGCGGCCCAGATACTCGATTTCGTCGGGGGTGCAGCCTGCCTTCAGTTGTCCGCCGATGATGGCGATGGTGGCAGGCACGGCACCGCCGTCGCGTATGGTCTGTTCGACACGCAGCGCGGTCTCAACATTCTGGGGATAAGGCATGCCGTGAGAGATGATGGTGGACTCGAGGGCTACCACAGGGCGCCCCTCGTCGAGTGCTTGTTGCACTTCGGGTGAAATGGATAGGTAGGTGTTCATATTTAGTTGTGAGTTGTGAGTTCTTAGTTTTTAGTTTTTAGTTTTTAGTTGATGTAGGCGTTGAGGTCGGGGTTGACGGTCTGTAGGGAGAGCAGGGTGGCGTGCGCAGCCTGGATACCGGTGAGGACCCTCTGCGGGAAGGGAATCTGCCGCAGGGTGGCATGCACAATGCCGGCCATGAAGGCGTCGCCCGCTCCGGTGGTGTTGATGACACGGGTGGGGATGGCACGCTGGTGGTCGTCTGTGACGCCGTCGCTGCAATAGGCACCGTCACCGCCCAGTGTGATGTAAACCTCGTGTACGCCCATGCCGGTCAAGCACTTGGCGGCATCGCTAGCGGTATGGCAGTGGGTGATGGATTGCGCCTCGAGCAGGTTGAGTTTCAGGGCGTGCAGGTGATGTGTTTGGCTGTGCTGCAGCGCTTTGATGACGCGGGGCGCCTTGGCGGTGCTCACCGCGTCGACAAACAGCGGGGCCGCTGTGCAACGGTCGATGAGATACTGCAGGGTGGCGATGGGCAGGTTGGTATCGGCGACAACGGCAGTCGAGGCGTTGATGTCGCCGAGGCGGTCCTCGAGAAATGAGGGGGTGATGTGGTTAACGATGTCGGTGTCGGCCACGGCGGCAATCATGTCGCCAGTCTGGTCATTGACACACAGGTACAAGCCGCCCTGCATGTCGTGGCGCCGCTCGCTCAGGGTCAAGTCCAACCCGATGTCCTGACACTCCTGCCAGCACAGGCGGCCGAAGGTGTCGCCGCCAAAGATGCTCACAAATCTCACCTCGTTGCCCATCAGGCGCAGGTTGTGGGCGATGTTGCGCGCCACGCCGCCGCAGCCCAGGGTCACGTGTCCGGGCACGGAGTCGGCAGGGACAAACGGCGCGGTCAATGCGGCCGAGATGTCCATGTTCACGCCACCGATAACTGTAATATATCCTTGATTCATCGTATCGAGAACGTATGCTTCATCAATTGCTATGGCAAAGTTACACTAACCTCGCCACATGACCAAACGTTGGGTCTAAATCTCCTGCAAGAGCGCTAACGGCTGGTCGGGATGTGCGGCTCAACCCGGTGGTTTTTATGAGGAACTTCAGGACCGTAATTGCATGCGGGATTTGCGTGTTGCCAAGAGGTTGATCACGTGTCCCAATGCCATGGTGATTGCAGCGGCAATAACGAGAAACGCCACTATAATGAATCGATAGATCTCCTTATCTTCCGCAGCGACTTGAAAACTGCCGAGAAGGCTCGTGTCAAAACCGAAGATTGCGATAATGAACGCATATTGTATATACAAAACGGCAAACATGATGAATATTTCTCGCCAAAGGGTGCCCCAGAAGCCATAGCCAAAGAGTTGGATATATGTGACGATGTAGTAGAACACCATGATGATGGTAACGCCAGCGCTATAAACTGTGGGGTGAATCAGCCCTAGAAATATCCAGAAGAATGTCATGGTCACTTCAAGTGTCGAGAGGAAGACCTGAATGAAGAACCCCTCGGGCAGACTGTGGCGTGTATTGCGTGGTGAGTACCGAAACATGATCCACGTGGGGATGATTGCGAGTACAGACATCCCTAACATGGCCCAACTGGGATTCTTTATAGCCCAATTATAATAGTCACTTAATATCCTGCGGGTGTCTTGGTCGGTGTAGTCCAGGCTAATGCCCAAGATATCGGGAAACAACCAATAAGCAACAAGCGAATAGATGACCGAAACGATGAAGAGCATCTTGACGGGCGGGAAACTTACCTGGCGCTTACCACCGATGTAGTCACTGATAAAGTACCCAGGACGCAGCAATAACTGATAAATACTGTATAGCAGTGACCTGGACCCCAAGCCCCAAAGGTCCATGATGCCGTACTTGACACTCTTCCAACTGATGCGGCCTATGTCGGCCTTTTGTGAGCAACGGGGACAAAAGTTGCCGGCGAACATGAGCCCGCAGTTGTTACAGAAGTGCACATCGTCACAATTGGCGTACTTCAGCGGTTCATGTTGCCATTGCTTGAATCGGGTATAATTATATTTGATTTGTCGTTTGTCTATCATTAAGATAATGATGATAATGCAGATGTTAAACTGCAAAAATACAACAAATCTGCCATATCATAGTCCCTATTGCCCAAAAACCGGTTTTTCGCTGTGATTGGTGCGCAAAAAGTTGCGTGACTCCAAAAAGTTTTGCTTAACTTTGCAGGTTGAAAAGAAATGAACCAAAACTTAGAACTATATGATGACCGATAATGACAAACTGATGGCTGAGCAAGTGAAGCCGTTGTATATTGTCACAGGCTCAACCGACAGCATGGGTAGCGTGATCACCCGCAAACTCGCTGAGCAAGGCAAGGCTGTGCTGCTGGCCAGCCGCGATATCCAGAAGGCAGAGAACTATGCCGCGCAACTGCGTTCCGTGACGCGAAACAAGGACATCACCTGCCTGCAATTGGACTTAAACTCGTTTGCTCTGGTCAACGACTTTGTACAACGCCTGAAGGCGCTTAACCGCCCCGTTGCCGCTCTGGTCAACAATGCAGGCTTGCTGCCCCGTCGCAGCGAGATTTCTGAGGATGGCTTTGAGCACTCGGTCCAGGTCAATTACCTGAGCACGGTGCTGCTGTCGATGCAGGTCTATCCTCTGATTGAGGAGGGCGGCCACATCATCCTGTCGACCAGCGTGTCGAGGCGCTTTGTGTCCCTGCCCTATGAGTTCCCCGCTGTGTCCCATTTCACGCCATGGGGCGCTTATGCCCAAAGTAAGTTGGCGCTGACGCTGTTCTCGATCTACATGTCGAGTGTGATGAAGACGCGCCGCGTGTCGGTCAACTGCGTGAATCCCGGCCTGCTCAAGAGCGGCGCCCTGGCCATGTCGCGCTGGATGGACCGTGTGCCCGACTACCTGAGCCGTAACATCCCCAGCCCCGAGGCTGGCGTTGTGCCCACGATGCGTGCGCTGGAGAGTAAGGATACGGGCTATCTGTTCTCGGGCAGCGACAAGCAGGTCAAGACATCAACCATGCTCAAGAATCGTGAGATGTTTATCCGCGTGTGCAACGACACCATGCGCATCCTGAAGGAGCACTTGGATCATTGATGGGTGCCATCCCTACTGGCAACTGACTACTGTTAATGAAGAAATTAGGCGAAACGGACCGCCTGGCCGCAGGCACGACTGTGGCGACGATAGGCATGTTTGACGGAGTGCACCGCGGGCATGCTCTGCTGGTTGATTTCCTCAAGCAGGAGGCTTCGGCGCAGGGCAAGCAATCCCTGGTCATCACCTTTTTGCATCATCCACGTCAGGTCTTGCACCACGACGACCGCTTCAGGCTCATCATGCCGCTTGAGGACCGGTTGCGGCACCTCGAGTCGATGCATCCCGACCTGTTGCTGCCACTGGATTTCACACCCGAGTTGGCTCAACTCGATTCCTATCATTTTATCGAACTGCTGCGCGACCGCTATGGTGTTGCCGAACTGGTGGCAGGTTATAACCACCGCTTCGGCCACAACAGGGGGGAGACCTTTGAGGACTATTGCCGCCATGGCGAGCGCCTGGGTGTGAAGGTGGTCAAGGCCCCCGAATATCTGGGGCCGTACGCACCAGTGAGTTCGACCATCGTTCGCGGCCTTGTCGCTGCCGGGCGTGTCGTCGACGCCATGCATTGCATGGGGCGCCCCTATATGCTCAAGGGCAAGGTGGTGCATGGCTTCCACAATGGCCGCGGTATCGGTTTCCCGACAGCCAATGTGGGTGAGACCGACCCGCAAGTGCTCTTGCCACACAACGGCGCTTATGCCGTGCTGGCGCATGTGGGCGACCAGGTGCTGCCCGGCATGGCCAACGTGGGCTACCGTCCCACCATGGACAATGGCCATCAGTTGAGCATCGAGGTGAATCTGTTTGACTTTGACGAGGATATCTATGGAGCCGATATCGCATTGGAGTTCATCAGTTTCTTGAGACTCGAGTTTAAGATGTGTGGCGTGGAGGAGTTGCGCCAGCAACTGACCCGTGACCGCATCAATGCCCAGCGTTTAATCCAAGAGTATTTATCAACCAAACAATCATAGTAGAGAGAGATATAATTATGGATATTATTAATCTGTGTGAGCACAATTCGCTTGTTGGCCAGTTCATGAGCGAGATCAGAGACAAGCAGTTACAGCAGGAACGCTTGCGTTTCCGCTCCAACATCCAGCGCTTGGGCCAAATCATGGCTTATGAGATTTCCAAGAGATTGAAGTACAAGACTGTGGGTGTGGAGACTCCGCTTGGCGTGAAGCAGTGCAACGTGTTGGACGACCGTGTAGTGCTTGCAACCATCCTGCGCGCGGGTCTGCCGTTCCATGAGGGCTTCTTGAGTTACTTTGACGGTGCCGACAACGCCTTTGTGTCGGCCTATAGGAAGTATTTCCCCAAGACGGATGATTTTGTCGTTCACATCGAGTATATCGCCAGCCCGCGACTCGACGGCAAGACCCTGGTGATTGTTGATCCGATGCTCGCCACCGGCTCGTCGATGGAACTGGCTTATCAGGCATTGGCCACTAAGGGCCATCCTGCCCACATCCATGTGGCCAGCGTGGTTTCGACACCACAGGCTATCGAAGTTGTGCGCAAGCGCCTGCCCGAGGAGAGAACCACGCTCTGGACCTGTGACATCGATGAGGTACTCAACGAGCACAGTTACATCGTTCCCGGTCTGGGCGACTGTGGCGACTTGCTCTATGGCGAGAAAGAATAAAAACAGATGCTCTAGTGCATCTGATAAACTGAAATATCAATAACGTATGGTACGCAGATATGATTACCTCATCATCGGCTCGGGTGTAGCCGGTATGAGTTTTGCCCTGAAGGTGGCAAAGACGGGAACCGTAGCCCTGGTGTGCAAGTCCAAGATGGAAGAGGCCAACACCGACCTGGCTCAGGGTGGTGTGGCCACAGTGACCAATCTGGAAGTGGACAACTTTGACAAGCATATCCACGACACGATGGTCGCCGGCGATTGGCTCAGCGACCCCGAGGCCGTGAAGAAGGTCGTTACCGAGGCTCCCTCCCAGATTCAGGAATTGCTGGGCTGGGGTGTGGACTTTGATAAGAACGAGAAGGGCGAGTTCGACCTGCACCGCGAGGGCGGCCACAGCGAGTTCCGTATCCTGCATCATGCCGACAACACGGGCCATGAAATCCAGGTGTCGCTCATCGAGACCGTCAGGAACAACCCCAATATCGACGTGTATGAGGACCACTTTGCCGTGGAAATCCTCACCCAGCACCATCTGGGCAAAATCGTTACCCGTCGCACCCAGGGCATCGAGTGCTATGGCGCCTATGTTCTGAATCAGGAGACAGGCGAGGTGGATACCTTCTTGTCGCGTGTGACACTCATGGCCACGGGAGGTATCGGCTCGGTGTACCGCACTACGACCAACCCGCTGGTGGCTACCGGCGACGGCATCGCCATGGTCTATCGCGCCAAGGGCACCGTACAGGATATGGAGTTTGTGCAGTTCCATCCCACCGCATTGTATCATCCCGGCGACCGCCCCGCCTTCCTCATTACAGAGGCTATGCGTGGCTACGGCGGCGTGTTACGCAACCTGGGTGGCGAGGAGTTCATGCAGAAGTATGACCCGCGTCTGTCGCTGGCACCGCGCGACGTCGTGGCCCGCGCCATCGACAGCGAGATGAAGCAGCGCGGCGAGGACCACGTCTATCTCGACGTGACTCACAAGGATGCCGAGGAGACCAAGCATCACTTCCCCAACATCTACAAGCACTGCTTGGAGTTGGGCATCGATATCACCAAGAACTACATCCCCGTGGCGCCTGCTGCCCACTACCTGTGTGGCGGTATCAAGGTGGACCTGAATGCTTGCTCGAGCATCAAGCGCCTGTATGCCGTGGGTGAGTGCTCCTGCACGGGTCTGCATGGCGGCAACCGCTTGGCCAGCAACTCGCTGATCGAGGCCGTCGTCTATGCCGACGCTGCCGCCCGTCATGCCATCGAGCACCTGGGCGAGTACTCCTATCGCGAGGATATCCCCGCCTGGGACGATGCCGGTACCATCCATCCCGAGGAGATGGTGCTCATCAGCCAGAGCGAAAAAGAGGTGGGCGAGATCATGGCTAACTATGTGGGCATCGTGCGCAGCAACCTGCGTCTGGACCGTGCGTGGAACCGCCTGGACATCCTCTATGAGGAGACCGAGAAACTGTTCAAGACCAGCAAGGTGTCGCGCCGCATCTGCGAGTTGCGCAACATCATCAACGTGGCCTACCTCATCACCCGCCAGGCCAAGGACCGCAAGGAATCCCGTGGCTTGCACTACACCATCGACTATCCGCCTCAACCCAAGAGCGAGGACGATCTGAAACTGTAAGCCATCTGCGATTGGTATAAAACAAACTGAACACTCTGTGTAAAGTCTGATATTATCAGACACCTCAGAGTGTTCAGTTGTTATTTGTCTATGGTTAAGGGATTTCCTCGTACTCGGCGTCGATGATCTGTTCCTCGACGACGGTGCGGGTGTCGTCGGACGGAGTGGTATCCTCGACGATGGTGCCGCTCATTTCCTCAAAGTCGGCATACTCGCCCTCGCCACTGGTAAAGATTTTGCGCTCGCCGGTCTCGGTGTACTCCTCGTCTTGCTCGTAGCGGTCGCCGTTGCCACGGTTCTGACGGCCGCCCCCGAAGGTCTCATTGACGCGGCGCCTCACGTTCTGCATATAGAGCCAGCCTCGCAGCAGGGGAATGCCTATCATGAGGATCAGGATGAACAGTATGAATAATAGGAAACTCATTGAGTGGTGTAGTGTTTTTAGTTATTTCTCTCGTTTGATGACGGACAGCAGCACGTAGAGTGCGATAGCCACGGTCAGGCCGGGCAGACCCAGCGCGATGACCGCCGCCACCGTGGCTACTATCTGCAAATATTGTGCCCAATTCTGCTTGATGGACGACAGGTTGTGCATCTTCAGCGAGAACATGCGCAGCGGGCACACCATCAGCAGCGACAGGACAACGATGAGCGTCAGCACAATCCACATGGGGCACGTGTGTGGGTCATACCAGTCGGTAAAACCAATCCAGAAGATGGCATTGGCAGGAATGGGCAGGCCCGTAAAGGTGGTGGCCTGGTTGGTGTCCACATTGAAACGGGCCAGGCGCAGTGCGCCGAACACGGGCAGCAACAGGGCAAACACGGCCAATAGATCATCTTCGCGGTTCATCATGCTATACAAGATCAGTGCCGGCGCAAGTCCGAAACTCACCAGGTCGGCCAGCGAATCCAGTTCCTTGCCAATGGCGCTGACGGCATGCAGCAAGCGCGCCACCAGGCCATCAAGAAAATCGGCGACAGCCGACAGGGCGATGAACAGAAAAGCCAAGCGGTAGGTGGCTACAAAGCATGAGGGTGTCAGTGCCATGATGCATGCCCAGCAGCCGAAAAACAGGTTCAGCGAGGTGATGGCGTTGGGGATATTGTTGCGTATTGCGTTCATGACTGCTCTTCTTTTTTGTGGTTATTGAGGCGTGCAACCAGGGTTTCTCCGCCCCAAGTGCGGTCGCCCAACTTGACCATGATCTTGGTATCGAGGGGCAGGAAGATGTCCACCCTGGAACCAAACTTGATGAAACCGATGAAGTCGTTGACATCGACAGTCTCGCCCTGCTCGACGTATGTGACGATGCGGCGCGCTATGGCCCCGGCAATCTGGCGGACAAGGATTTCCTCGCCTGTGACGGTGCGGATGACAATCGATGAGCGTTCGTTGTCGCTGCTCGACTTGGGCAGGTTGGCGGCTAGAAACCGTCCGGAGTGGTGCTTGACATAGGTGATCAGACCCTTGACGGGCACCCAGTTGGCATGCACGTTAAAGACGGTCATGAACACTGACAATTGGATGACATTGCGATGCAGGTACTCGTCCTCATAGACCTCCTCGAGTGCCACCACAGTACCGTCGACACTCGACAGGACGGCAGTACCGTCGCTGTTGTCGCCGCCGAAGTGCCGCCTGGGGAGCCTGAAGAAGTTAAGTACCAGCAAGAACAGAATGGCCATAAGGACGATGAGGCCCCAAGCCACTGGCTTGTAGTCAAAGAACTTGTAGGCCAGCGCACCTGTCGCCAGTATGATCAAGAAGAGCATCAGCAGGATGTTCTCGCCCTCGTGATGGATTTTGACTTTCATCTTGCGGTTTCAAATCGATTAACTTGCAAAGATACTAAAATTTTGCGCAAGCCGCGCACAATATCACACAAAATCTGTAATTGTTAAGCCAATCAGTCGTGTAATCAGTTGTGGAGCCGATACTGTACAAATGCCTCGATGGCCTCGTAGGTGGCCAATCCTAACTGCTGGTAGTGGTTGGCCAGGTCGCGGTTGCGGTCGATGGAGCGCTGCCATGAGAGTTTGCCATCGGCGCTGGAGCGGAAGGGCGCGTCGTGGATCTGTGAGTGAAACTTGAGGATGGCGTCGCGCTTGTCGCCAAACTCCTCCGGACTCATGGGTACGGCCATCTCCACCAGGTCCACATCCCACTGCCCCCACTGTCCGCGATACATCCACACACGGCAGTCACGCATAAACGGTTCGTCCTTGAGATTGTCCAGCGCGTGCATGACAGCCCCGGTAGCCCGCACGTGTGTGCCATTGGGGTCTACCAGGTCGTTGTCAAAGAAGATCTGGTGGGGCTTGACCTGGGTGATCAGTTCTTGAATGACGGCAACGTCCTGCTCGCTGATTTTACCTTGTCCGCGCGGGTCATTGACGTAGAAGGGCATGCGCAGGTCGGTAAGGTTTTTTCGGGGTACTCCCATCTGTCGGCATGCCATCATCGCCTCGCTCAGCAAGATGGATCCCTTGAAGTACCGCAGGCCGTCGGTGATGCCGGCACCATCGCTGTCACCGGTCAGGCGCGTCAGTGTGTCGTCGATAAACTTGAATGAATGCCCCTCGTAGTGCTTGGTGAGTCGCTCGGCCAGCAGCACGCTGCGCATCAGGTCGTCGTCGCTCACAGCCACATCACCGTCGGTCTGGAACACGATGCGCACATCGTGTCCCTGCTCAATGAGCCGTCGCACGGTGCCGCCCATCGACACGACTGCGTCGTCGGGATGCGGGCTGAAGATGAGCACCCGCTTGGGAAAGGGATTGGCACGCTCGGGGCGGTGGGTGTCGTCGGCATCGGGTTTGCCTCCAGGCCACCCTGTGATGGTGTGCTGCAAGTCGTTGAATATCTTAATGTTGACGTTGTATGCCGAGTCAAATAGGGCGAGCAGTTCGCTCAAGCCATAGTCGTTATAATCCTTGTTGGTGAGTTTCAGAATCGGTTTGCCCGTCTGAGCGCAGAGCCACACGATGGCGCGGCGGATGAGGTGATCGTTCCACTCGCAGGATGTGACCTTCCAGGGGTGGCTGATGCGGGTGAGGTGTGATGACGCGTCCAGGTCGGCAATGATGCAGGCATCGCCATGCACCTGCAGGAACGAGGCAGGAACGAGGTCGGTCATCGCTCCCTCGACTGTGTCAAAGAGCGCCTGGGCCGAGTCTTCTTCCCAAGCGACGCAGATGATCTTGTTGGCGCTCAGGATGTTGCCGATGCCGAGGGTGACAGCGGTCTTGGGCACCGTTTCGCTCTGGAAGTGCTCGGCGATGCGTGAGCGGGCGTCGCTGCCCAGCATGATCAGGCGGCATGTGCTGTTCAGTGCCGAGCCGGGCTCGTTATAGGCCAGAGAGCCGTCGGGCATGAGATCGCACAGGACGAGGTCGAGTCCACCGGCTTCGATGATCTCGCGCTCGTAGGCCTTGCACAGGCTGTGGACGTTCTCGATGGCATCGATGCGGCTGAAGGTGTGTATGTTGTCGGGCTCGATGTCCACCTTGGCGTAGAGGCGCTCCTGGATGACCTGATTGAGGTTGATGATGTCGCCGTCGCCTAGGCCAAGTTCACTCAGGTTGAAGGCTACCACGTCGTTGAAGTTGACCTTGTCGGCAAAATAGAATTTGACCAACTCGTCATAGACCTTGAGCACATACCTGCCGGAACCAAAACCGATGACGCACCTGCCGCGCTTGGCGATGCAGTCGTTGATGATGCGTGCCGCGTCGAGTGCTGCCTTACGGGCACCGTCGCCGGCGTTCTCCATGATGATGGCGGGTACTTTCTCGAATCGGGTGAGCGAGGCGAGTTCTATCTCATTTTCAGGGAGATAATATCGCTTGGACACCTGTTGAAACTTCATGTTGGTCTTTAAGTCAGTCTTCATCTTCATTGCCATTGGTTGAGTTAAAGAGTAGCAAAATTAATTATAATTTCATTAGCAGACAACGCAAAACGGGAAAATGGCGTGTTTTTTGACCAATATGGGCTGCCTGTGAGTCGCATTTGCCCCAATCGGCAATCGCAAATAGGTAAAGGGAGGTAAAAAGATGAGACATACGGCGGAAAATTCGTATCTTTGCAGCCTTGAAACAAGGAATTAGATAATCACATGGTAATGAAACTGAAATATGACAGTCAGGGCGATGCTGCCAAGCGGCTCTTGCTGGAGACCTATGGCTGCCAGATGAATGTGGCCGACAGCGAGGTCGTTGCCACGGTGATGAAGATGGCAGGCTATGAGACGTGCGAAACGCTCGATGAGGCCGATGCCATCTTTATCAACACGTGCTCGGTGCGCGACAATGCAGAGCAGAAGATCTTCTCGCGATTGAACCAATTGAACGCGTATCGCCACAAGCGGCAGCGCCGTCTGATCATCGGCATTATCGGCTGTATGGCCGAGCGCATGCAGGATGTGCTCATCAGCGAGCACGATGTTGATGTAGTGGCTGGCCCCGACGCTTACCTGGAATTGCCCGCACTCATCGGTATGGCCGAGCAGGGCGAGAAGGCCATCAACACCGACTTGTCGACCACCGAGACCTATCGCGATATCATCCCGTCGCGTGTGGGCGGCAGCAAGGTGAGCGGTTTTATCAGCATCATGCGAGGCTGCAACAACTTCTGCACCTACTGCATCGTGCCCTATACCCGCGGCCGTGAACGCAGCCGTGAGCCGCAAAGCATCCTCAACGAGTTGCGCGACCTGCAACAGCGCGGATTCAAGGAGGTGACCCTGCTGGGACAGAACGTCAATTCCTACCTGTATAAGCCCGAGGATGGCGGCAATCACGTGGACCTTGCTGGTCTGCTGGCGATGGTCGCCGAAGCCGCTCCCGAGATGCGTGTGCGCTTCACCACGAGCAATCCCGAGGACCTGAGCGATGCCATCATCGAGACGATGGCCAGTCATGCCAACATCTGCAACCATATCCACCTGCCTGTGCAAAGCGGCAGCAACAAGGTGCTGAAACTCATGAACCGCAAGTACACCCGCGAGTGGTATCTGGACCGCATAGCCCGCATCCGTGCCGCCATGCCCGACTGCGGTATCTCTACCGACATGTTCACCGGTTTCCACGACGAGACCGAAGAGGACTTCCAGGAAACCCTGTCGCTGATGCGTGAGGTGGGCTTTGACTCGGCCTTCATGTTCAAGTATAGCGAGCGCCCCGGCACCTTTGCCGCCAAAAATCTGCCCGACAATGTGCCAGAGGATGTGAAAATCGACCGTCTGAACCGTATGATTGCCCTGCAGAACGAACTCTCGCTGTGCAGCAACAGGGCCGATGTGGGCAAGACCTTTGAGGTGCTGGTCGAGGGCTATAGTAAGCGCAGCCGCGACGACATGTTCGGCCGAACCCAGCAGAACAAGGTCATCGTCTTCCCCGCTAGTGGCGAGAAACCGGGCGACAAGGTGCTATGCCGTGTGCTGAGCGCGTCGAGCGCGACACTCAAGGGTGAGCGCGTGACCGATCGGCCGTGACTACCGGCGGCTCTTGGATGCTCTATCTGTAATAACCTGAACATTAACCGAATAAATCTATCATAGCGTATGACTTTTGCTAACAAGTGCAACCAGATATTTGATCAGATCGTAAGGTTGTATCATGACAGTGACGATGTGGATGCCGTGTTTGTCAATCCCTATGAAGACGGCACCATCGAGTGCAGCCTGGCTCGTAAAAACTGGATTGATGCCGTGCAATGGCATCTCGAAGACATCATCCGTGACGAGCAGATCGACCCCGTCGAGGCTCTGGCGCTGAAGCGCCGCATCGACCGCAGCAATCAGGACCGCACCGACCTGGTCGAGGAGGTGGATACCTACTTCCGCCAGCAATATGCCGGCGTGGCAGTGCTGCCAGATGCAACCATCAATACTGAGAGCCCGGCTTGGGCTATCGACCGCCTGTCGATCCTGGCTCTGAAAATCTGGCACATGCGTGAGCAGACCGAGCGCGCCGACGCCGATGCCGCTCATGTCGCTAAATGCCGCGCTAAATTAGGTGTGCTGTTGGAGCAGCGTGAGGATCTCACGGCTGCCATTGATCAGTTGCTCGACGACATCGCCGCTGGCCGCAAGTTCATGAAGGTCTATCGTCAGATGAAGATGTATAACGATCCCGAGACCAATCCCGTGCTGTATGGCAAGAAGTGACAGCCCGTTACGCAACGTGCTGGTCATGCGGTTGTCGGCACTGGGCGATGTGGCAATGACCATCCCGGTGCTGTACCCTGTGTGCAAGGCTAATCCCGACACGCGGTTTGTGATGCTGACCAAGCAATGGCCTGCCTCGATGTTTCATGACCGCCCCGATAACCTGATGGTTGTAGGAGCCGACGTCAAGAGTGAGTACAAGGGATTGGCAGGACTGATGAGGCTGTCCAAGGAATTGCGCCGACAATATGGGATTGATGCCGTGGTGGACCTGCACAACGTGTTGCGTACCAGGGTTATAGGCTTGTGTATGAAATGGCATGGCATCCCGGTGGCTCATCTCGACAAGCAGCGCTCGCGCCGTAAGGCACTGGTACGTCATGCCGGTGGTAAACCGGTTACGCCCACCCACGAGCGATATGCCGAGGTTTTCGGCCGAATGGGCCTTAAGGCGCCAGGCGGTTTTACGCGCCTGTATGATGGCAAGCCTTTACCCGCAAGTCCCGTGGTGCTCGACAAGGAGCCGGGCCAACGCTGGATAGCCGTGTCGCCGTTTTCGGCCCACCAGGGCAAAGTGTACCCACTGGAGCAGATGGCGCAGGTGGTTGCCCAATTGGCCAAGCGGGACAATTACTGGATATTTCTGATGGGTGGTGGCAAAGCCGAGAAACAGGCCTTGCGTGGCATTGCCCGCGACAATCAGCATGTGATATCGATGGCCGAAATCAAGCATGGCTTTATCGATGAGTATGCCCTGCTGGGCAAGTGTGACCTGATGCTCACGATGGACTCGGCCAACATGCATCTGGCATCGCTGATGGGACTCAAGGCCGTAACCATCTGGGGCGCCACGGCACCTGCCTGCGGGTTCCAGGGTTATGGGCAAACCACTGCCGACGACATCCAGCGCACAGATCTGGACTGCCGGCCGTGCTCCATCTATGGCGAGCGCGATTGTCGCTATGGCGACTACCGTTGCATGAGCGGCATCAGTCCCGACGAGGTGGTCCGTCGCGTCGTTGAGACGGTAGAGGCCAAGCACTGACCATAACACCCGACCAGGTGCCGTGAAAGTCGGCAAGGGCATGACAAATTCCCTTAAACAATAAGTTGTAGGGAATTATTAGTGATGAATTATTGGATATTTCATCAATAATCTATAACTTTGCCAATGAATAATGTAAACAAAATCTTGTGCTATGGCAAAGGACAATAAACCTTATCGCAATGTGCTCGTCGTCCGCTTGTCGGCGCTTGGCAATGTCGCCATGACGATTCCCGTATTATATCCTGTGTGCAGAGCCAATCCTGACACTCGCTTTATCATGCTTACCAAGACGTGGCCCGCGACGATGTTTCAGCAGTGTCCCGACAACCTTGTGGTTGAGGGCTATGATGAGAAGGAGACTCATAAGGGACTATTTGGATTGTTGAAACTGACGGACAAATTGCGCCGGCAGTATGGCATCGATGTCGTGATCGACCTGCATAACGTGAGCGGAACGTGGCTCATCGATGCTTACATGCGCGCTTGTGGTGTGAAAGTGGTCCGCCTGGACAGGGAGAATGCCAAGCGGCGCGCGCTGGTGTCGCACAAGAGCGACGAGCCGGTGTCGCCCATCCACGATCGGTATCGTGCCGTGTTCAAGCGCTTAGGGTTTGCCGCTCCCGACGACTTCACCCGCCTGTATGATGGCCAGGAACTGCCGGTGAGCCCGATTGTGCTCAAGAAGGAAATGGGCCAGCGCTGGATTGCCATCTCTCCGTTCTCGTCTCATCGACAGAAGGCGTACCCGCTGGAGCAAATGGAGCAGGTGATAGCCGAGTTGACCAAGCACGAGAATTACTGGATATTCCTGATGGGGGGTGGCAAAGCCGAGAAGATTGCCCTGCGGCCAATAGCCCGCAAGTTCAAGAATGTGATCTCGATGGCCGAGGTCAAGCACAAATTTGTCGATGAGTATGCCCTGCTGAGCAAGTGTGACCTGATGCTCACCATGGAGTCGGCCAACATGCACTTGGCATCGCTTCTGGGCCTGCAGGCCATGACCGTGTGGGGACCCACGACGGCCTCGTGCGGCTATCTGGGATATAACCAGGTGATTGAAGACGACATACAACTCGATATGCCCTGCCGCCCATGCTCCATCACGGGCGACAGACCCTGCAAGTTTGGCGATTTCCGCTGTCTGAAGAACATACCCCCCGAATATATTGCCCAGCATGTGATTGAGGCGGTCGAGGCAAAGCCCCTGACGGGTGACGCATAAAAAATAATATCAAGACACAAAATGAGTAGGAAAAGTATTCTCATTACCGGAGCCGGTGGATTCATCGGCGGATTTCTTGTTGAAGAGGCGCTCAAGCGTGGTTATGACACGTGGGCCGCGGTGAGGTCGACAACGAGCCGCAAGTTCTTGACGGATGAGCGCATCCACTTCATCGAACTGGACTATAACGACCAGGACGTGCTTGAGCAGACGTTGCGTGACCACCTCGGTGAGTGGGGCCGATGGGACTATATCGTTCACAACCTGGGCGTGACCAAGAGCACCAATTATCTGGACTTTGAACGGGTCAACTACGGCTACTTGCGCTCGCTGGTGGACGCGCTGCGGCAGACCGAGATGACACCCGACGTGTTCCTGCTGATGAGCAGCCTGAGTGTCATGGGACCGGGCGACGAGGCCAACTATCGTCCCATCATGCCGAGCGATATCCCGTTGCCCAACACCTACTATGGCGTGTCCAAACTCAAGGCCGAGACCTATCTGCAGACGGTGGAGGACTTCCCTTATACCATATTCCGCTGCACGGGTGTGTATGGCCCTCACGAGCGGGATTATTACTTGATGATCAAGAGCATCAAGCGAGGGTTTGACTTCAGTGTAGGCTTCAAGAAGCAGATGCTCACCTTTATCTACGTCAAGGACTTGGCAGCAGGGGTGATGGACGCGCTGGAACGCGGCCCGCTGCGCAAGGCCTACTTCATCAGCGAGGACAAGGCCTATACCCAGCAGGAGTTCCGCAAGATCGTGTGTGAGGAGTTGGGCAAGAAGCACGTGATTCCTGTGACGTGCCCGCTGTGGCTGGTCAAGGTGGTGTGCCACGTCGCCGAGTGGATCGGCAAGGTGACCCTCAAAGCCAGCACTCTGAACCGCGACAAGTTCAGGATATTGAAACAGCGCAACTGGCAATGCGACACCAGTGAGGCGCAGCGCGATTTCGATTTCAAGGCCAAGTATTCACTGCGCGAGGGCTTGCGCGAGGCCATCGCATGGTACCGTCAAGCAGGCTGGCTGTGATGAAGCCGATCTTCCTCATCGGATATATGGGTTGTGGCAAGACTACGCTGGGCGAGGCTCTCGCCCGGCAGATGGGGTTGCGCTATATCGACTTGGATGATTACATCGAGTCGTGGTGCGGCAGACCCATAGTAGAGATATTTGCCAGTGACGGCGAGCAGCACTTCCGCCAACTGGAGACCGCAGCCCTGGCCCAGGTGTCGGCGATGGCCGATGTGGTGGTAGGATGCGGTGGCGGCACACCATGCCATAGCGATAACATGTCGCTGATGAACCAGGCAGGTACTACGGTATGGCTCACGACCAGCGCCGAACGCATCACCGCCCGCCTGTTGCTGCCCGAGCAGAAGTCCAAGCGGCCCAAGATCAAGCATCTGCCCGATGATGCTGTGCTACCGCTCGTGAGGGACGACCTGGAGCGCCGCTCACCCTATTACAGCCAGGCCACTTTGCAATTTGACTCGACCGACATCGAGACGGGACCTGCCACGGTCCGAACCGCCCGCCGCCTCGCCGCCGTGCTGGGCCGTGATCGGGTGGGGGTAAATAAAACGGAGCGTTAGCGGCAGCAACTGAAAAGTTTTTATTACCTTTGCCAGCCAATAGGGACATAATCAATCAATAACGATATAAAACAGAAACGATGAATTTTGTAGAAGAACTGAAATGGCGTGGCATGATCAATGACATCATGCCGGGCACCGAGGAGCAACTGAACAAGGAAATGACTAGCGGTTACGTGGGCATCGACCCCACCGCCGACTCCCTGCATATCGGTCACCTGGTGGGCATCATGATGCTCAAGCACCTGCAGCGTGCCGGCCATCGTCCGATTGCCCTGATCGGTGGTGCAACGGGTATGATTGGCGACCCATCGATGAAGTCGCAGGAGCGCAAACTCATCGACGAGGAGACCTTGCGTCACAACCAGGAGTGTATCCGTCAGCAACTGGCCAAATTCCTGGACTTTGACAGTGACTCGCCTAACCACGCCATCGTGGTGAACAACTATGACTGGATGAAGGATTTCTCGTTCCTGAGTTTTATCCGCGACATCGGCAAGCACATCACGGTCAACTACATGATGGCCAAGGACAGTGTGAAGAAGCGCTTGGCTGCCAATGCCGACCACGGTATGTCATTCACCGAATTCTCCTACCAGTTGCTGCAGGGCTACGACTTTCTGCACCTGTATGAGCATGAGGGCTGCAAGTTGCAGATGGGTGGCAGCGACCAGTGGGGCAATATCACCACGGGTACCGAACTGATACGCCGCATGAACGGCGGTGAGGCCTTCGCCATCACCTGCCCGCTGATCACCAAGGCCGACGGTGGCAAGTTCGGCAAGACCGAGAGCGGCAACGTGTGGCTCGATCCCAAGCGCACCTCGCCTTACAAGTTCTATCAGTTCTGGATCAACGTGAGCGACGCCGATGCCGAGAAGTATATCAAGATCTTCACCGACCTGAGTCAGGAAGAGATTGCCGGTCTCGTTGCAGAGCAGGAGCAGGATCCCGGCCTGCGTCCGTTGCAGAAACGCCTTGCCAAGGAGATCACCACCATGGTTCACTCGGCCGAGGAATATGAGATGGCTGTCGAGGCTTCGCAGATTCTGTTCTCAAACAAGGCCAAGGACATCCTGCACAAGATTGACGAGGAGACGCTGCTGAGCGTCTTTGACGGCGTGCCCACCTTTGAGGTGCCTCGCAGCGCCATCGATGAGGGCACTCCGCTGATCTCGTTGCTGACCGATGTCGCTGCCGTCTTCCCCAGCAAGGGCGAGATGCGCAAGTTGACCCAGGGTGGCGGCGTGAGCATCAACAAGGAGAAACTGACCGACCCCAACATGGCTGCCAGCACCGACCTGCTGCTCAACGGCAAGTACATTCTGGCACAGAAGGGCAAGAAGAACTATTTTTTGCTCATCGTTAAGTGAACTGAGGCTATTGCTCAGAAAAAAATGTGGGAAAAAGAGTTGCAAATCAAAAAAAAGCAGTAATTTTGCACCGCATTTGCACGATTTGGGCCATGAGCGGGCGCGCAGAGGCAACTCTGGAGGAACGTGAAAGGGCCGGAATCATAGGCGGTTAAGCCGTCCAAATGACATAGGATTGCCTTGTAGTGTAATGGTAACACAACGGTTTTTGGTGCCGCATTTCCTGGTTCGAGTCCGGGCAAGGCAACCACAAGAGAAAGAGGTGAACGCAATCGAGCGTTCACCTCTTTTGTATCTTATGTGTTTCTTGCCAAGACCTTCGACCCCATGCTTGCCCCACTCATTTTCCGCTGAGCCCTTTTTATCGGGTGGGACGTATGGGACCGGCTGCGGTGTCGGTGGGGTGAAAAAACACAAGGCAAAGCGTTAAAACGCGATAGCCGCGTTAACGCTTTGCTGCGGTAGCCCATAGCAGAATCGAACTGCTCTTTCAAGAATGAAAATCTTGCGTCCTAGCCGATAGACGAATGGGCCATACCTTAGTTGAACCATGCGACTGCCTGAGTCTCAGGCAGGCATTGTCGTCCTAATCGCTTAGGCCTTCTGGTTCAACTTGTTGATGTGCTGAGCGAGTTTCGACTTCAAGTTGGAAGCCTTGTTCTTCGAAATCACGTTCTTGCCAGCAAGTTTGTCGAGCATGGCGGTCACCTTGGGCATAGCCTCGGCGGCTTCCTTGGCGTCGGTCATTTTGCGAATGTTGCGGACAGCATTGCGCATGGTCTTGCTGTAATAACGGTTGCGAAGACGGCGGGTCTCGCTCTGACGGATTCTCTTAATTGCTGATTTATGGTTTGCCATAATTTAATATAAAACGTTGATATATAGTTGTTAAAAGTAGCCCATAGCAGAATCGAACTGCTCTTTCAAGAATGAAAATCTTGCGTCCTAGCCGATAGACGAATGGGCCGTCAGGAAAAAATTTCCGAAAAAGCGACTGCAAAATTATAAACATTTTTTGAATTGACAAAATTTAACCCACCGAAAAGGTGAAAAAGTTGGTTTTTTGTGCTCCTGATGGCTGTTGAATGCCAAATAGTGAGTAAATTAGCGGCATGTATGAGAAACTCAGGGGGGTGGTGCTGAACACCATCCGATACAGCGATAAGCACAACATTGTCCACATCTACACCGATGGTCGTGGACTGATGTCGTTTGCCGTGCCGCAGGGCAAGACGCACGCGGCGCGCATGCGCAATGCCCTGCTGATGCCGTTGTCCCTGGTCGATCTGGAGGCGCAGGTGCGGCCAGGCCGTGAGTTGTCGATGTTGCGGGAGTTGCGCCGCAACTTCCCGTTGGCAACGCTATATAGTGACCCTGTGAAGAATGCCATCGCATTGTTTATCAGCGAATTGCTCACCCATGTTATTCAAGAGCCCGAGGGTAATGACCCGCTGTTTCGCTATATTGAACAGTCGGTGCAACTGCTGGAACAGTTGCCAGACCATACCGCCAATTTCCACATTTGTTTCCTGTACCATCTGGGGGCTCACTTGGGCATCCAGCCCAATGTGGAGAGTTTCCGGCTTGGCTACTGGTTTGATATGACCGATGGCGTGTTTGTGCCCGCTGCTGTGCGTGGCCACATGCACCTGCAGCCGCAGGAGGCCCAAGTGATCCACCTGCTGTCGCGTATGACCTTCAGCAACATGAGGCTGTTCCGCTTCAGCCGCGATGAGCGCAACCGCATGCTGGATGTGATTATCAGTTATTATCGGCTGCATAATGCTGCCATAGGCACGCTTCGCTCGCCTGATATCCTCAAGCAACTGTTTGTGTGAGTGGCATCCTAACCAGTCGCATGCCGGGCTGGTGAGGCGGGCGGTTGGTTCCCTTTTGGATTCCTTTTGTCGAGTTGATGACTGATTTTGTCTATAATTTTTGTTTCGGCGTGAATAGTTGATTATCTTTGCGATAAGTTAGTATTTAAAGGCTATCAAAGATATAAGAATCATGACTTCAGATTTGGATAAGGCTAAACCCAAGTACCGCAACCTGATGCTGCATGTGCTGTGCTGGGCTGTGCTCATCATCGTGCCGTTGTTCTTTCATAGTTCTGACGATCCGTGGCCGATGGTATGGAACCGTTATGTGCGCTGGCTGGGTACCCCGCTAGCCTATATGCTGGTGTTCTATTTCAACTATCTGTGGCTAGTGCCGCGCTTCTTGATCAAGAAGCGGGACTGGAAGATGTTCTTATTAATAAATGTGTTGGTAATCATGATGGGGCTGTGCGCAATGGACTTGTGGCACATGATGAGCAACCAGTTGTTGCCCGATTTGCCCAACAAGATACAACACGTGTCGGCAGGGAAGCGCCCGTCGCGCGTGCTACGTTACTTCTGGGCTGTGATGACGCTGTGCATGTTTGTCGCCCTGACGGTGGCTGTGCGCATGATGCAGCGGTGGCAACATGTCGAGGAGGTGCGTAAAGAGGCCGAGGCGGCACGTGCCGAGGCCGAGTTGTCCAACCTGCGCAACCAGATGAATCCGCACTTCCTGCTCAACACGCTGAACAACATCTATGCCCTGATAGCATTTGATCAGGACAAGGCGCAAATGGCTGTGGGTGAGTTGAGTAAGTTGCTGCGCCACCTGCTCTATGAGAATCAGCAGGACTTTGTGCCGCTGTACAAGGAGGTTGACTTCATGAACAACTACATAGAGTTGATGAAGATACGGGTCACCAATCACGTGAAGATCGAGAGCAATATCGATATCGACCCCAGCGACTCCACTCCTGTGGCCCCACTGATTTTTATCTCGCTGATAGAGAATGCCTTTAAGCACGGCATCTCACCGCAGGGTGCGGGCTACATCAAGATTGCCATTTCGCAGCACGACGGCGAAATCTCTTGTGAGATTGTCAACAGTTGTTATCCCAAGCGGGGTAACGACAAGAGCGGTTCCGGCATTGGCTTGGAACAAGTGAGCCGCAGGCTGGAACTGATGTATCCTGGCAGATATGTCTGGGAGAAGGGCACGAGTGAAGATGGCTCCGAGTATTATTCACGCATCATCATTAATAAGAAGGAGGAATCATGATTATCAAGTGCGCGATTGTTGACGACGAACCGCTGGCAGTGGAACTGCTTGCGAGTTATGTGCAGAAGATACCGTTTCTGGAATTGGTCGGCAAGTATACCAATGCGACCGACGCCCTGCATGGCATCGGCGAGACTCCTGTAGACCTGCTGTTTCTCGACATCCAGATGCCCGAACTCAATGGTTTGGAGTTGAGTCGGATGGTGAGTGCCCAGACGCGTATCGTGTTTACCACCGCCTTTGACCAGTATGCCGTGGATGGTTTCCGCGTGAATGCACTCGACTATCTGTTGAAGCCTATCAGTTATGCCGACTTTTTGGTGGCCAGTAACAAGGCTTTGCAGTGGTTTCAACTGGTGCAGCAGAGCGAGCGCCCTGGCGGTGCCGTCCAATCCGATTCTGAGCCTACCAGTATCTTTGTCAAGAGCGAATACAAGTTGCTGCAAATCAATCTGGACGACATCCGTTATATCGAGGGTTTGAAGGACTATGTGAAAATCTATACCGAGCAGTCGCCTCACCCGATCTTGTCGTTGATGAACATGAAGGCCATCGAGCAGATGCTGCCCTCGTCGCGTTTCATCAGGGTGCACCGCTCATTTATTGTCCAGAAGAGCAAAATCCGTGAGATCGAGCGCAACCGCATCGTCTTTGGCGACGTGTATATCCCCATCGGTGATAGTTACAAGCAGGCGTTCCAGGACTTTATCAATGCCAAGTAGATGCTGCTCTGGAGGATAATTTGTGTCACTACGATACAATAGATAGGCGGTTAGGCACGTTTTTTGCAATAGTAGGTATGACAACAATTAAAATGGATATTAAGTCATGGAATTTCATCTGATTGTTAACGGGAAGCAGGAAGGTCCGTTTTCCGTCGAAGAGTTGGCTCAGCGGAATATCACTCCCGAGAGCGAAGTGTGGGCCCCTGGCATGGCCGACTGGATGCAGGCCGGCGATGTGCCCGAACTGACTGCCGTGTTGCAACGGGCCGAGTTTGAGGCTTCGCAGCAGGCAGCACGTGCTGCCGAGAATCAGCCGACTATGGGCGAGCCCTATGAGCCGGCCGTGGATCCGGTGCAAGCGCCCCCTCAAGTTCCTCCCCGCAGGCCTGTGCAGGAAGAGCCTGCCAAGAAGGGCGGCTGCACGCCGTGGCTTGTCGCCGCACTGATTCTCGCCATCCTGTTTGCGACCATGGTATTTACCTGTCCTGACCGTGCCGATCATGAGGCCGCCATCCAGGAGGTGACCAAGGCATGGGTCGATGATAAGGTGGATGACAATCTGGGCGCTATCACAGGCGTGGGCGGTGTGTTTGGCGACCTGCTCAACAAGGCGCTCAAGCAACTTACCGGCGTGGGTACGGATAAGATCGTTTCCAAATACCTGGATGTGAAGAACTACGTTGTGTGCTCGGTGGGCACTGTCAATGTGGGCCAAGACGAGGCCAAGATGGTGTCGCTGGGCGTGTTTGGACATGTGTTTACCTTCGGCAAGGAGGATATCGAGAAGGCTTGGACTCAGGCGATGGATGACTATGAGGCAAATCATCGCATCACCCCTGCTCCCCCCGTCCAGCAGGACGACGAGAACTATGATTCCCAGGACGAGGAAGAAGTGCTGCCCGATCCCAGGATGCTACCCGATAGCGTTATGGGCATTGAAATTCCCGAGGGTATGGACAGCATGGTCAACCAGATGGCCAACGAGGCCATGCGCATGGCCAAAGAGTGGGCCAAGCAGCAGATCGACAACTTGGGTAAGTAATCCCAGAGGCTAGCATAAAACGATGAGGGCCTGTGGCATCGATGCCGCGGGCCCTCATCGCCGTGTTATGGGCAGAGGCTTGTCTGTGTGTGTGACGCGCGTTACATGCCGCAAGCCTTCATGAGTATCATGATGAAAAAGAAGATGAGGATGTAGGTGAAGCAACCGCTCCTGCGATGGCGGTAGTTGCCGCGCTCACCAGAATTTCCGGGGTCGTCACTCATCTGCTCTTGGGAGGCTTGCCAGACGGCAGGTCGCTGATAGAGCCCCTGGTGAGGAATGAGTATGCGCCGGGGGCCGCCATTGTTATAGGGGCCTACCGCACCGCCCTGCTCCAGTTGGCTCAACAGCAGTGCCGCGCGCTCGTCGCTGATGTGGAAATGGTCGCGCAGCATCATGGGCGTGATGGCACTGCACGTCATGAGGTATTGCAGCGCGTCGTTATAGAGCGGGTCGGCGTCGGGCAGGGGAGGGGGAAGAATTGTGGCATCCTCGACCATGACTTCCTGAATGGGTTCTGCACTGGCATCGCTGTCAAAACTCGTGCCGCAGTTGGGGCAGAAGTGTGCTCCGGTTGTCGCCTCATGCCCGCAGTTGGGACAGGTAAAGGCCTGCGATGGATGGACGCTGGTGTCGAGATCGAGATTCCCGTCGGGGATGTAGGCATAATCACCCACGATATGCAGTTGGGACAAGCATTGCGGGCAGATAACCTTATACTCGCTGTTGATGAGCACCTCGGTGCTGAGGTCCATCTTCTTGCCGCACTTGGGACAGATGTATTGCATAATATGAATAGAATGTGTTATAAGCGATGACTAATCTGAGTTCTGAATTGCAAAAATAGCGCAATTAGCGCTTTCAAGCAAATCCTGCAAGAATCGTGCCGCTAGGCTCCATCAGGCGGGTAACATCAGATAGATGCCAGCAGGGAGGCCTGCGACTGGCGGAAAAAATGAGAAATGGTAGTTGTTGGCGCTGTTTTGCTTACGATTAGATGCCGTTGGTATTAAATTTATTAGATTTTTTTAAAAATAATTTGCTTTTTATGTTCTGAGTGCCTACTTTTGCAATTGTAATAAAAATGTAACCGGCTAGCCTCTTGCTGGATATTAATAAAACCTGATAACGATTAAAACAGTTTTATAAACCTTTAAAGATTATGTTATGAAAAAGAAATTACTAACATTGATGATTGGGCTTGCCGTTTCGCTGACGGGCAGCGTGTGGGCTCAAGACACCGAGGAGACAGAGGTGACCTACAACCAGTATGGTGTGCGTGTCGATCGCGAAGCACTCCATGCCGAGCAGCGTAACAACATCTTGGTGCTGGAATCCAAGAGCAAGAAGTACAAGGTGTGGTTTGATAACCGTGTTCAAGTGGACGGTGCCACCTTCTTCGGCAAGAATCACTCTGATTACAATCCTATTGGTAACGGCGTTTCCATCAGGCGTGCACGTTTTGCTGTCAAGGCCCAAGTGACCCCCGACTGGTATGGTGAGATCGATATGGATATGGCCGATGGCGTGTTTGAACTCAAGGATGCTATCATCGAGTATGACGGTCTGAAGAACTTCGCCTTCAAGGCTGGTAACTTCAAGGAGGACTTCTCGATGGAGCAGACCACGACCTCGCGTTACCTGACATTTATGGAACGTCCGATGGTGTGCAAGGCCTTGGTGCCCTCGCGCCACATCGGTATTCAGGGCGAGTATCTGCTCGACCACTTCAGGGCATCGCTGGGCATGTTCTTCCAGACGGTAGCCGGTTCCGAGGAAGTGACCAACGTTCAGGACAACAACAAGGACTTTGGCCGCAGCCAGGGCTACTCGTTCACCGGTAAGGTGGGTTATATGCCCTATAGCAAGGATCGTCATCATGGCTTATACTTGGGTGGCAAGGGCTCGTACCGCACTCCCAAGACCGACATGGCCACCAATGAGTATGGCGGCATTCGCTACAGCACGCGCAACGCCACGAGCATCAATCGCAAGAAATACCTTGACACCAATGTGATACCCGATGTGGATCATGAGTGGCTCTATGGCGCCGAGGGCGCCCTGTACTATGGCCCTGCCCGCATCCAGAGCGAGTGGGTGGGCAGCCATGTGAGCGCCGCAAAGAACAGTTACAACTTTGGTGGCTGGTATGTCTATGCTACCTACCTGCTGTTTGGTGGCCAGCAGCGCTTCAATGTCGCTGAGGGCGAGTTCACGCAGCCCTCGAGCGGCCGCAAGTGGGGTGACATCGAGTTGGCCCTGCGCTATGACTATCTGGACCTGAACAATGGCGACATCTATGGCGGTTCGGGTGAGAACTACACCGCTGGTCTGAACTTCTATCTGGGCAACTCGGTTAAGATTGTCCTCAACTACCAGTACAGCAACAATGACCGCTATGCCAACGGCAAGGGCAAACTCTTTATCGGCCACGATGCCACTGGTGCCCCCACAACCGACTATACCAAGGCCGTCGAAGGCAAGGGCAAGGGTGGCGTAAGTTACCACATGCTTGGCCTGCGTTTCGAGATTGACTTCTAAAGGATACTGACTTTAAAGAACATTACGACAATGAAAAAGATACAATTAGCATTTATGCTATTGGCCGCAGTGCTGCTGGCCTCGTGTGTAAAAGATAACGTGTATGAGGGCCCGTCGAGCATCGACGCCGTGACGATGTCGCCTGAGGCTCCGACCTCGTTTGACGACATTGTGATCACCGCCACAGTGTCAGGCTTGCAGGCTGTGAAGACGGCCACGTTGAATTATCAGGCTGGCTCCTCCAACGCCACTAGTCTGCCGATGAGCGGCAACGGCTCGACTTGGACGGCTACGATTCCCGCTCAACCCGATGGCACCAAGGTTACCTATACCGTGGTTGTTGTCAATGAGGCCGGTTTCACTACCACATCACCCGAGAAGGAGTTTACCGTGGGTGACAAACCATCTGACTTCACCAAACTGGTACTTAACGAGTTGTATGGCGCTGCCGACAACGATGCCGATAAGTTTATCGAACTCTACAACAATGGGGATGACCCCATCAAGTTGAAAGACGTCATCATCAAGAAGGACGAGAGTGAAGTGTGGAGAGGCTTGGCTGGCGAGGTGATCATGGGCCATGCTTTCTTCACCATCGTGGGCGCCAAGGGTTCGACCGAGCGCGGTATCAGCAGCGGCTTCTCTAGCAAGAAGAGCGTGCTGGTCGAGATCTATGACCCCAACAACAATCTGGTGGACAGGTTCCAGCGCGGCGAGAAGGAAGACGCCTGGGGCAATCAGTCGCTGGCCAAGGTGAGCGGCTCGTGGAGTCGCTGTCCTAACGGCACCGGCAAGTTTATGATTACCGACGTGCCCACCCTGGGCGAGAAGAACCCGGACACCGGCACCGAGGATCCCACAGTAGTTCAGTAAGTAGTTATTAACTGTTTAACCATAAATCATATCAAACCCAAAAAAAAAGAAATGGCAAAAGAAGAATTGAAAATCGGTGAAATCTCAAAGCCCCGTTTTGAGTTCCGCAGTTTCGGACGTTGTTTCTGCGAGGCCAGCAAGCGTATGGCTCGCCTGAGTGTACCCGTCCCCGAAAAGGTATGGGAGCGTCATAGCAGTGAGACCTATATCGTGAGCCGCACCAATGACGTGAACAACACCAAGATACGCAACGGCAAGATGGATATCAAGACCTATGTGCAGACCGTCGATGGCCTGGAGCAGTGGAACCCGCTGATGAAGGGCGAGTTTCCCATTGCCGCCCAGGTGCTGCGCGACGAGGTGTTCCCGGCATTTAAGGTCGATGGTATGCCCGAACTCACCAAGGACACCTATACGCTGGAGGAATTTCTGGATATGATCAATGCTCACCCCGACCTGCAGGCCGTCAGCGTGGAAAAGATCCGCTATGGCTATATGGTCAACGACACCATCTGCGAGACGGGTGATGTGTATATCAACGGCGCATTGGTCAAGACCATCAACTCCGAGTCTACCGAGGTCGAAGACATCAAGAAGACGTTGGCCGACCTGGGCCTTGAGGGTGTGGAGAACATCAACTACCTGCAGGCCATTAAGCGTGTAATAGGCATGATTAACAAACCTTTAGCAAACTAATCGATTATGGCAAAAGAGATTGAAAGAAAGTTTCTTGTAAACGGCGACTTCAAGAGTGAATCCTTCAAGGCTACCCGCATCACCCAGGGTTACCTGAGTTCAGTGCCCGAGCGTACCGTCAGGGTGCGTGTCAAGGGCGATAAGGGCTTCATCACCATCAAGGGCATCGGCAATGCCAGTGGCGCGAGCCGCTATGAGTGGGAAAAGGAGATTCCCGTCGAGGACGTGAAGGAATTGCTGCTCATCTGTGAGCCGGGTGTGATCGACAAGACGCGCTATCTGGTCAAGGCCGGCGAGTACACGTTTGAGGTCGATGAGTTCTATGGCGACAACGAGGGACTGATCGTTGCCGAGGTGGAACTGCCCGACGAGGATGCCGCCTTTGAGCGTCCGGCATGGCTGGGCGAGGAGGTGACAGGCGATAGCCGCTATTACAATTCCATGCTCATGAAGAATCCTTTCAAGAACTGGAAATGATCACCTTGCTGCCATTGATTTAGTGTGAATGCATCGGGGGCGCGCGGCCGGTTTGTCGTGATGACGCCGCACGCCCCCCCTTATGCTTACTTCTGTATTGTTGTCACCAATCATTTAATTCATAACCAAATGGCTGAAGAGCGAACCGACCAGCAGGCCTATGATCCGCTGGACATGAACAATTACCGGATCGAGAAACTGCCCAAGATGCAGAAGTCCGGTTTTGAAAAGATATTACAACGCATCGGCGCACCGCTGGCGATACTGGTTTTTATCGCCATCTATTGGCTGGCCGATATCCCGTTCATCAATCGGATTGACACCAACAGCGAGACCACAACGCTCACCGAGTCGGCCATGAAGCGTTATGGCCAACTCGAGGCCGCCGAACTCAAGGCGATGCAGGCAGCGGCAGGCGAGGGCGCCCAGATCGATGCCGAGACGTTGACCGATGCGCAACAGTCACACCTCAGTGATGCCGCCCACGAGAGGTTTGTGCGCATCAACTATGCGATGCTGGCCATCTTTGTGGCAGCCATCATCCTGTGGATCACTGAGGCCATCCCCAACTATCTGACGTCGCTCATCGTGATTCTGTCCATTGTGCTCACAGGCATCACCACCGACAAGACCGCTTATGCCCAGTTGGGACACCCGGTGATGTGGCTCAACATCCTGTCGTTTATCCTGGCCAGTATGCTGGTCAAGACGCAAGTGGCCAAGCGGTTTGCCATCTGGTTTGTACTCAAGTTCGGCAAGAACGCCAGTGGCATCATGATCAGTTTCATCGTGATCAACCTGGTGCTGTCGGCTTTTATCTCGGCCACGACCGCCAAGGCGGCCATCCTGCTGCCCATCTTCATGGTGATTGCCGCCATCTATGGCGCTACGGGGGGCAAGAACAGGAACAACTTTGGCCGCAACCTGATCTTGCAGAACCTGTTCCAGATCAACCTGGGTGCCAACGCCTTCCTGACGGGCTCGGGCGCTACCTTGCTGGCGGGATCGCTCATCGCGGGCGCAATGGGCTGGGGCGCATTCAGTTATCAAGACTGGTTCAAGGCCGCCTTCCCGATGAACGTGTTGCTGATCTTTATCGCTTGGTTTGTAGGCTCTAAGATATTCTTCCCGCTCAAGAAGGAGGAACGTGTGCCGCAGATTGCCGGCGGCATGGACCGCCTGCGTGAGGAATTGGGCAAACTGGGCAAGATCAAGGCCGAGGAATACAAGGCCATCGCCATCTTTGTGGTCGTGCTGCTGCTATGGGCCACCGACAAGCAGCATGGCATCAATCAGACGGCTGTTGCCTTTATGGGCGCTGTGGTGGCGTTGCTGCCCGGTATCGGCGTGGTCAAGTGGAACGATGTGGATATTCCCTGGCATCTGTTGCTGTTCTCGGCCGGTGCCTATACCCTGGGCGCGGGCTTGGATGCGACAGGCTTGCCCGGCACGCTGGTCGACGCCTTGTTTGCCAGCCTGGGCATCACCCAGTCCACCCCGTTCTGGACCATCTATCTGATATTGACAGCGGGCATCCTGCTCTTCTCGCTCATCTTCCAGTCCAAGACGATGCTCACGCTCATCTTCATCCCCATTGCCATCGGTGTGGCGCAGAAAAACGGCTATCCCATCATGAGTCTGGCCTTCCCCGTGGCGTTGCTGGTGGGCCACGTGTATGTGCTGCCGTTCAACAGCAAGCCCGCCGCCCTGCTCTATACCACCAATCAGTATAGTTGGAGCGACACGTTCAAGTTTGGCATCACCATGATGTTTATCAGTTGGCTCATGATCATCCTGTGGGGTGAGACGGTGCTGCGGTGGTTCGGTTACACGAGCGGTGTGTTCTTCTAGATGCGACACGCAAGGGCATCGTGAGCAAAAAGGGACGATATAGCAGTTGACCCTGAAACGTTTTCTCGCAGGGTCAACTGCTATATCATCATCCCCCCAAAAAAGGGGTCACCTGCAAAACCGTGTGTCTGGATTAAACAGGGTCACTCACCCGAAGGGTGTCCCATGCAATAACCCCCAGTAAATCAGATGACCGAGCGCAAGCGAGGGAGTATGATTCACTGGGGGTAA
>Ga0256404_1000223_pt1 | contig 143100 bp, 190 predicted proteins | sample RumenRJG_01DNA_FD_185990 | JGI IMG/M metagenome (GOLD analysis project Ga0256404, IMG submission 185990) | Bovine rumen microbial communities from Lethbridge, Alberta, Canada - RJG_01 | ecosystem: Host-associated > Mammals > Digestive system > Stomach > Rumen | place: Canada: Alberta... | reverse complement strand
GAAGTAGGTGGAAACTCCTACTCGCCAGAAATGGTCAGTACCCTTTGCACAGGGAAAGTAACAGAATGGTTTATATTGTGCTTCCTTCCTTCCAGCCTAGTCCTGAGACTACTATTGCGCTGGGTGGTGATGACACCTCTATTGATTTTACAGGTGATTTACAGGTGGATAAAATTCGGGACAAGTTGTCCACGTTAAACAAGGTGAACATATAAATATATGGTGTGTAATTTACGTTTAGGAATCGTAGGAAATGACGATTAGAAATTATGCTAACTGGGAAACCTTTAAAATGGCAATCCAGTGCCAAGCTTGAATAGTAATATTCTTGAAGGTCAAACGAGCAGGACATACCATCTTAATGAGATGATGAAGTCCGTAGGATAAAAGTGAAATTCTTTTATCTGAAGTGCCTTGCTCTTGTTTATTAATACAAGATGATGATGTGCTCTAAACCCCTAATAAATATCGGGAAACCGAGGGTATAATTGTACTGTTCCGTTGATAAGACTCTGTATCAGGTTTACTATGCTACAGAAGATGCAGAGGAAGATTAATTTAATTTTTAGTTAAATATAATTGACTAATAATATCAGGTATGGTGCGCCTCAAAACGCACCATATTTTTTCTTAAAAAATAAATATAAAAGGAGACAAACAGATATGGCGAGATATGATAGGAGCTGCATTTTATGTGGCAAGGTATACGAGTACTGTAATTCATGCAGCGCTTTTCAAGATAAGCCTGTATGGATGTTTAGTTATTGTAGTGAAGATTGTAAAGATATTACATCTTTACTGACAGATTTTATTTATAACAAAATTTCTAAAGAAGAAGTTAAACAAGCTATTGAGAGCAAAGACACTTCCAGACATATGCAATATAAAGGAAGTTATGGAAAAGCCTATAAAGAAATTATGGGAGAAATTGATTCTAAAGATATTAATGAAGAAGTGATTGAAAAAAAAGATGAAGAAATTGAACAAGATGTAGTTAAGGATATGGCAAATGAAACTGTATCTCAATTTAAATCTAATCTTCAAGCAGAGTCAAAGAAAGTGTATCCTAAAGCTGTTGCTCATAAACATGGTAAGTAATTAGTATTAATTGAACAGTGATTTATTTAAAGCAAAAACAATAGGGTGTAACTCACTGTTCGTGGGTTATGCCCTTTTTTTGTATTTTGTAAGGAGGAAAAGGATGAAAGACATAGATTTTGTTCAATCAAATTTAAAACCTAGACCTTATGTTTCAAGTGAGGTAGTTAGGTTGATTAACATGAAACAAGCCAAATTATATATAAGTAATAAAATATATCCTATTGATATATATACCAGTATTGATAAAAAAGGAGAATCAGTACTTGTTATGGTATTTCTAAAAGAAGAAACACAAAAAGCATATAAACTATGGCTTAATTACGCTTTAGAGGAGAATACAGTATGAATGAGAATAAAGAAGTTACTCTCCTATCTTTAGATACAAGTTCCACTAAAACAGGGTGGGCTGTATTTAAAAATGGTATATATAAAGAATCGGGCGTATTAGATTGGTCTCATATAAAAGATAATACAGAAGATAGATTACAAATAATGTATATAGATATAATTCAACATATACAAAAATATGAGCCAGATATTCTTGTTATAGAAAAAGATATTGTAGGTTCGGGTAAAAGACAAAATATGTCTACGATTAATACTTTGGTCAAATTGATAGGTGGTATATGGGCATATTGTGTACAACTTAATATGGATACTCCAATGAATCTTCCAACTGGGGAATTTATTATTTTTTATGTAGAATATACTCCATCTGAATGGAGAAATTTGGTGGGAATTAATGCTCGTAAAAGAGATGATTGCAAAGCGGCTTCCATTAAATTAATAAAAGATATATATAATAAAGATGTAGATGATAATGAAGCTGATGCTATAAATATCGGGCAAGCATATATAAATGAATGGTCTGAAGAAGAGTAAAACTACTCTTCTATTTTTGATTGAAAAGGAGAATTGATATGGAAATTAAGAATACTATTGAAATTGATGTTAAAGATTTCGTAAATAAATACAATAAATTTAGTACAACTACAGCAAAGGAATCTTATTTAAAAACCGCTGTTAAGTTTGTTGATTATATTAATTTTGAAGTGGTCGAAGTATTATGTGACCAGATTCTTGCTAATAGTTGCTATGATAAAAATGGTAATATTAAAGTTAATACATGCAAAAAATATATAATGTATATTTATACTATTTTTAATCAATATACTAATATCACTGTTCATTCTGATAAATGGATGGAAGAATTTAATCTTCTTTCTAAAGCAGGATTAATTGAGGCGGTATGTCAGTTAATGCCTGATAATCTAATCACTACTTTAGATAGTGTTTTAAAAATGAAGACTGATGATATGATGACTAATTACTATGAACCTCATGCTTTTATTTCTAATCAAGTTCTTAAATACGCTCCTATGATTCATGGTGTGATTGATAAGTTTCTTAATGGAGTTGAAAAGATTAGTAAGGAAGTTGATTGGAAAGGATTGGTCGAGGTGTTAAAGAAAGATAAAGGTGATTGAGGATGAAGGTCAATGTTAAACCTGATGTAATTTTGAATGAAAAAGCTATTACACAAGATATAGAAAAGTTCGCTAGGACTTGTGCTACAGCAATTATTGATGAAGCGCAAAATCAACTTGATAAATTTGCTTTTGGGGAAATGGCTGAGTATTATATGGAATATGATGAACCTCGTTTATATGATAGAACTGGTCAAATGGGAGATTTATCTTATCAAAAATTTATAGCTATCAAAGGAAATATTTATGAAGGTGGTATTTTTATTAATTCAGCTTTTACTAATCATGATAAAGGTAAATCTTATACAGAAGAAGATATTTATAATGATGTTTGGATTAAGGGAATTCATGGTCAAGAAAAAGTAGGTTATGGTAAAAATGCTTATTGGCGAGAAATACAAGGTTTGCCAGATAGAATTAATAGAATTAAAAGAAAAGCTTATTCTAGAGATTTTAAAAGAGAATTGTTATCTAAAGGTTTTGAAAAAGCTAAGGCTCAATCGTATTCAATATTAAGTTTTTCTTAAAGAAAAAGGAGGTGACTTGAGATGGGAGTAAATGCTGAAGGTAAAATCAGCCTGAGTGTTGAACTTCAAAATTTTAAGGATATAGCGAGTGATTTAAAAAAGGGACTCAGTGCTCAATTAAAACAAGTCCCTTTAGATGTTGAATTTAATAATAAAGATTTAGAAAAAAAAGCTGCTGAAGCTATTAGGAATATTAATGAAATTCTTTCTAAAAGTAGAGTAAAAAATTTGGACTTAAGTTCTATACTTCCTAATTTTGTTAACGAAATAAACAAAGAGGGAATATCCGATGAAATTCGTATACAAATGATTAAAGGATTTGAAAGTGCTTTAACAAATCTTCGGGATATTGGTATTAAACAAGATTATAGTAAGTTAAAAGGTTTTAGTGGAGAAGATTTAAAAGCATATATTGCAGACCTTAACGATGTAATGGATATTCTAAAAACCATAGAGGGTTTAACTGAAAGACAAAAACAAGGAATCCTTACTACTGTATTGCCCTCTCTTTCGGATTTAAGTGGTAGAGGCAAAGATGCGGCGAAGAAAGAATACACTAAAGGAGCAAAAAGGCTTGATGCCATTTTACAGTTAAGTGGTGATTATAATGATGTTTTGCAATATGGTGTTAATCCTACGGCAACTTTATCTGCTCTTAATGAACTTAATAAAAAAGCTAAGTCTGGTAAAAGACTTACTAAAAATGAAGGACAAGATTTATTAGGATATTTATTAAGAGGAAAATTTTTAGGTCTAGAATTTGGAAAAGCTGAAGATGAAAACTTAAAAGATTTAGATTATAAATATTTATTACAATCTGCACAAGAAAGTCTAGATGAAGCTACAGTTAAATATATAGAAAATAAAAGTGCAGAATATTTTGCGGTTTTAGATAGGATTTATAAATCTTCTGCGCAAGAGATAACATATTCTGATTTGACCAAGGGAATTAAAAATACAACTAATCAAAAAATGCAAAGCTTGTATGACGCAGAAGCGCCAGAAAATCCTCCTACAACAATAAGAGCTGGTAGTATAACCAAACGAGCTATTAAATTAAGCTCTAAAGAAAAACCAGAATTAAGAAAAAGAACCCAAAATGAAGATGAAAAATATAAAAAGAATACAGAAAAAACAGAGTCACAATTTGAAGATACAGATGAAGAAAAACTAATCCAAGATTATAAAAACCAAATAGGACAAATAGATAATGAATTAAGACAAATTGATGACAAATTAGATAAAGCACAAGATAAAGAAATTCAATTAAAAAAACAATTGCCTGTTGAAGAAAATAAATTAAAAGAAAAAGAAAGAGATTTCCAAAGTCTTCAGAATGAACATGTAAAATATACGAGTTCACTTGAAAATGCCGAAAGAGAAAAAAATGCTTTAGAAAATACAGTAGCTTCTTTAAACCAACAGCTTGAAGAAGAAAAAACTAAAAGAGATGAAATAAAAAAAACTTATGATAAATTGATATCTGAAAGAGAAGAAATAAAAAAAAATATCGAAGACGGAGAAAAACAATTAGAGAAAATACTTCCTCCTTTAGATGAAGAAATTAATGCTTCTCAAGGAAAATTAGATGAAGAGCAAAAAGGATTAGATAATGAAAAAGCATGGATTAATTTTTATAATGCTCCATTAGCACAAGAATATGAGTTTAAAAATAAGAAAGAGGCTTATGAAAGGCTTAAACAATTAGGTGAGAAATATCGTGAATTTAGAGAAAATCCTAGTTCTTCTAAATGGACAGATAAAGAAGCAGAAAGAATGCGCTTTGTGGTTAAGCATTATAAAGCGTGGCAAGCAGCAAAAGGAATAGGTATTGCAGATAGTCGTTTATATAATGAACAATTTGATACTGATAATGATTATGAATATCAAGAAGCTATTAATTATTTACAACAGCATAAACAACGAGAAGAAGAAATATATAAAGAAATAGAAAATGAAGTACAGCAATTACAAGATAAAATAAATAAATTAAAACAACAAAAAAAGCAATTAAACAAACAATTAAGTGATGACCCTCAAAAGGCTAAAGAAAATAATCGAAAAGCAATTGAAAAAAAAGAAGCAGAACTTAATTCTTCAGATATTAATATTTCTAAATTAGAAAAACAAAAACAGCAAAGTGAAACAGAGCTTACACAAATAACTCAAAGTATAGAGCAAAATCAAGAGACCGATGAAGATAAAATACGTTATGAAGAAAGATTGAAACAATTAGAAGAAGAAAGAAATATCCAAAAAAAAATATATGATGAAACAAAAAGAAAGCTTCAAGAGGCTCAACAACAGCAGATTGATTTAGATAATCGTCAAGTAGAATTAAATGAAAAAAAAGACCAACTTTTAGAAAAACAAAAACAAGCGGAAGAAAAATTAGAAATTAAAAGAAAAGAAGAAGAACAACGAAAAAAAGAAGAAGCAGAAAGAGCTGCTCAAGAAGATAGAGAACGCACTAAAAAAGAAGAAAATACTGAGAAGGAACAAACTGAAGAAACAAAATCTGAAAAGAACACCACTTCAACTTCTAACGCTTCAATACCATCTTCTATCCCTCCAGAAAAATTGCAAGAAATATTAACCCTTCTTGGTAATATTCAAAAAGCTCTTGGAACGTTAGATGATAGTTCTGATATTCCTTCTATTACTCAATCTGTTAAGAGTATGACAGACGCTTTAAAAGAATTGAGTGCTGTTTTAGGAGAAATTAAACAAAAAGATTTTAATCTTAATATCGGGTTGCCTAATAATAATCCTATTGGTCAACAAGGGGAAGCTAAAAGAAAAATATTAAAAGAATTAGAAAAACAATATAGTGAATTAGATTCTTATTTTGTAAATAAATATGGAGATGATTCTTCTGCATTTAATGCTTTGTCTAAATTAGAAGGTGGTAGTAATTATGTAAAAACCATGATGTCTGATTTTTCTATTGTTGATGATATTAATGCCCCTTTAACTGATAAAATAAATGTTTATAAAACTTTAATTGAACAATTAAGGTCTTTTGTAATTCAAGAAGGTGGAGATTTAAATAAAATTGTTTCTAATACTTTATCTCCTGATAAAATAATAGAACAAATTAATCAAGATATTTCTAATGCCAATCCTGCAACTGCTATTTCTAAAATATTTGAAGATATAAAAGTTTCTATTGATGCTTCGATGGCTCAAATTAATACTGAATCAAAAGGTTTTAATTTTCTTTCGGGTTCTGCCGAAGAAGCTGCGGAAGCAAAAAGAAAATTTGTTGAAGCAAATAAAGATGTTCTTCAATCTATTGTTGCTTCTATGCCTAAAATTGAACAAGAAGCGGAAGCTTTAGAAAAAGTTGAAGATATAGACCTTACAAAAAATAGCGTTCCTAAAAAAGAAAATAATATAGAAACAGATATTAAAGCAGAAGAAGAAAAAAATATAGAATTATTAAGAATACAAGAAGCTCGTAATGCTATATATGAGCAAAATAATTCTATGGAATTAGAGCAACAAAAAAGAATTGAAGATATAAAAAAGAAAGAACTTCAAACTGCTTTACAACAAAATAGACAACAAGAACAAGTTAGTGATTTTAATATTAATAAAATTTATACAAAAAACGACAAGCAAAACAGACATGAATTAGTACAAGACCAAGGAAAACAAATTCAATTAGACACACAAAAAGAAAAAATAGAACAAGCAAAAAAAAATTATCAATCAGAGTTAGAACAAGCAAGATTAATTGAGCAATCTGAGCAAATTAGAAATAAATCTATACAAGATTCTATAAAAACTCAAAAGGCTTATAGTGATATCTCAGAGCAAGGATTGCAATTACAAGAAAATATACAAAAAAAACAAATCGAACAGAATCAAAAACAAACTCAATTAGAACTTGAACAAGCTCGTTTTATAGAACAGAGTTTGTCAGTACAGCAAAAGAAAAATCAAGATAAAATAAAGGAATATAAAGACCAATTGCAATTATATGCTTGGGACGAAAAAGGCGAAGTTGATGGGCAATTATCATTTCTTTCTGTTATTGACCAAAATACTCATGATTTGGGTGAAGAATATAAACAGATAATTCAAGAAGAAAAAGCTCATGCTCAAAAAATAGCTGATGAAGAAGCTAAAAATAAACCTATTAATATTCCAATTGAAGGGCAAATCTCTTTCACAACAAATAGCGATATTAACCAGATTGGACAAATGATTAATCGTTATACTGAAGTTGGTAGAGAACAAATAGAAAAGCAATTTGCTAGTTTAAGTAAAAAAGAAGAATATATTAATAGTGAATTAAATATCGAAAAGATATTAAATCCTTTTGGAAATTTATCTTTAACTGAAAATGCAGATAAATTAATTGAAATTGATGAAAAAATTAGAAATATTAAAACAGAACTAAGTTCTTCTTTTGATTCTGATGGGAAACTTATTGGTGACCCTCAAAGAGTTTTTGAATTAATAAAACTTTTTGACAATCTTATGATAAAAGTTAAAGAATTAAGAGCTGAAATTAATTCTCCTGCTTCTCAAGAAAATATTGCATTACAATTAGCTAAAGATACAGAAAAAGCTGAAAATGAATTAAAAGAATTAAAAGATAGGATAGATAGTTTTTTCGAAACAAGGTCAGATGAATTAGTTAAGAAAAATGCTATTAATACAATACAATCTTATGGAACTTTAAATGCTGAAGGAAGTATAATACCTCTTGAATCTCTTTCAACAGATGGGGTAAATTCGGACAGTATTAATAAAATAAAAGAACAGCAACAAAATGTAATTAATTTAAATCATGCTTTAGAGGAATACATTAAATCTGTCGAAAAATTAAAACAACTAAGAGAATCAGACACAACAGATTTAAAAGAATTAAAAGAAGCTAATAAAGAAGTTGAATCATTAAAAAATAAAATCGACGCATTAATAAAATTAACAAGAAAAGGTACGGCTAATGCAACGGAGAAGGAAGTTTCAGGATTAACAAATAAAATAGAATCACTTTTGGGCGGTGATGTTAATTTATCTGATGATGCTTCTAATAAATTAAAAAAATATTTAGATATTTTAAAATCAGGAGCAACTATTAGTAAAGCTAGTTATGAATCAATGAAAGCTGATGTTCAGCAATTTTCAGCTGAACAAAAGAAAAGTTTTTCTATTTGGGACATGATGACTTTAAAGATGAAAGAAGGAATTGCTTTTCTTGCTACTAAATTTTCTTTCTATCAAATCTTTAATCAATTCCGTCAAGGATTTGAAGTAATTCATCAATTTGATGATGCTCTTACAGAGATGATGAAAGTTTCTGATGAAACAAGAACGTCATTAGAAAGATATCAAAAGACTACTTTTGAAACAGCTGACGCTATTGGTACAAGTGCATTACAATTACAAAATTCAACTGCCGATTTTATGCGTTTGGGTATGGGAACAAATGTTCTATGCTCCGCTGTATAGTAATATACAGATGAAAACTCTCTCAAAACGGAGAAACCCTAGAGATAGGCAACTCCGTGGGTAATGTATATATTATTATTTATATTAATTAATCCCATGAAAGGTGGGATAAAAAATTAAAAGAACTTTAAATATAATTGGTGAAACTTATGGTGATTTTACCGTTTTAGAAATGATTTATAAAAGATGCGGAAAAGATATGAGAGCTTATTGCAGATGTTTAGGAATAGATGGAAAAGAATATATTATTCGAACAGATGCATTAAGATCTGGTGCTACTAAACATATAAAAAATGTAGGTCATAAACACAAGAAAATAGATTTAACAGGTAAAAAATTTTATAATGTTATGGTTATTGAAGATACAGGAATTCGAGATAATCAAGGACATATTAAATGGCACTGTAAATGCGATTGTGGACAAGAGTTCGATACATATGGAACAAATTTAACAAGCGGACAAACCACTTCTTGTGGTTGTAAACGTCATAGCCAATGGGAAGAATTTATATTTGATTATTTAACTATGTTAAATATTAAATTCGAATATCAGAAAAGATTTCCAGATTGTAAAAATAAAAATGGTACTAATTTATTATCTTATGATTTTTATATATATGATTATAATTTATTAATTGAATATGATGGGCTTCATCATTTTGAACCAATAAAAGGTTGGGGCGGTGAAGAAAAGTTTGGAGTTACTAAAGAAAATGATAAGATAAAAAATGAATATGCATTTAGCCATAATATTGAATTATTGAGAATTCCGTATTACAAAACAAAAGAGGATATAATTAATATGATTAATAAATATATAAGTCCCGTAACGACCACAGCTTGAAAGGTAACAATTAAGCGTATGGGAGCATCCTTCTTAGGATGAAGGTATGGTCTGTTCTGCAAATATAATCGAATAAAACAAAAAATTGCAGAGATAGGCAGAAATGACCTATCCCTTTTTATTTTTAAATAAAAAGAGTAACAAAAAGGAAACATTAAAAGAGGCTTCTGAATCTGCTAAAAGTGCTAATGTACTTATGAATGTTTCTGAATTTCAGAGTATTGATGAAGCAACTAAGAGTTTAATTGCTATGGGAGCTGCCTATAATGATTTATCTAAGATGAATATAATAGATAAATTAAATGAAGTTGGTAATAATTATAGTATAAGTACAAGTGGTGCAGCTGAAGCGTTACAAGCTTCCGCTTCTGCTTTAAAGACGGCTGGAAATGATATGGATGAAGCACTCGCTTTGGTAACTGCTGGTAACCAAGTTGTACAAGATGTATCTAAAGCAGGAAACGGATTAAGAACTATTGCACTTAGATTAACGGGTAAATAGATGTGCCCGAACATAGAGCAATCTATGGACATTAACATGTATATATTATATAATTATGTTATGTTAGAAAATAGCTATAACGGTTAAAATCGTATTGGGGCGACAAGACCGTGGAAAGGTAGTGTTATATGTTTAAAAGAAAATTTGAAGATATGGTTGATTTTTCAAATCAATTTGGTATTAAAATTTTAACACCTAAAAATGAATATAAAAATACAAAACAAAAATTAGCAATCTCTGATGGAATTTATAAAGCATTTGTAACAGGAGAAATTTTGTTAAAGAGAACCAATTACTCTTCTCGTATGTGGTTTCATAAGAGTAACCCTTATTTAGAAGAAAATATTAAACAATATTTAATCTATGAGAAGGAAAATAATTTTGAATTATTGTCTAAGGTTGATGATAGTTATACCAGAAACAAAATACTAGATTTCCGCTGTAAAAGATGCGGAGAAATAATTCATATGTCTTTTTTTAATGCCTTAAGAGGTTCTAGAGATTCGGAAAAGGATTCTCATAGAGGATTAATTTGTCCTATTTGTGATGGACGAAAAGAATCTTTACATGCAATTGTATTAAAACAATTATTTATGAACAAGTATCCTGATACTATTCTAGAAGACCCCTCTTGTATTAATCCAAATACAAATGCTATTATGTGTACCGATATTGTTAATCATAGATTAAAAATTGCTATTGAAATTCAAGGGCAGTTTCATGAAAGGGAAGCTCAGAAAGAAAGAGATAAAATAAAAAAAGATTATTGGATTAATAAAGGGTATAAATTTTATGACTATAAAATTGACAAAATTAGCGTATTGGATTATTGTAAGTTGTTTTTTCCAGATTTAGAAGAAATACCTGATTGGGTTATTCAAGAGGACAAGAATAAATTAGATGTTCATAAAATTCAATCGTTATTAAATGAGGGAAATAAAGTAACTGAAATAGCTAATTTGTTAGAAATTTCTCCACATCGTATTTATGATGCTTTATATTCTAATAGATTATTTTATCCTAAGAATTATAGTAAATGTAATTATGTTGAAGTTATGCAATTTTCTGTAAATCATAATTATATAAACAGTTATGTGAATTATAAAGAAGCAGAAAGAAAAACTGGTATTTTAAGTGGAAATATTGCTTCGTGTATTCATACTAAAAGATATTATGCAAATGGGTATTATTGGATTCCTAAAAAAATATACATAGAGCATAATAAAAATATAAAAGAAATTTTAAACATATAAATAATATACACTACTTCCGTAGAGACTGTAATATTTATATAAGTAATTATATAAATTGAGCTATCTCCTATTGGATAAATAGGATGAATATACAGTCCGAACTCACACTATAACCCAATTAATATGAAATGTGAGAATTAGCCAGAAATGACTAATCGCCATAATATTATTATGGTCAGTAAACTAAAAGTTGAAAGTAACAGAAAGACAAAAAGTGCAAAAGAAGAACTTGAAGAACTAGGTGAAGATACTGACAGTCTTATTACAACACAATCAAAACTTAGAGATACAATTAAAGAAGCAACAGCAGTTGCTTCTAATGGATTTAAAGGTTTTGATATTTTAAATGATAATGGAAATTATAAATCAACATATGAAATAATGCTTGGTATTGCTCAAATATATCAAGAAATTGTTGATACAGACAAACAATTAGGTAGAAATAATGCTAACTTGCTTTTGGAAACTGTTGCAGGAAAAACAAGAGCAAATGTTGCTGCTAGTATATTCCAATCTCCTGATGTTTTAGAGGCAGCATATAAATCTTCTCAAGAAGCTAATGGCTCTGCTATGCGGGAAAACGATAAATATGTACAAAGTATATCGGGTCACCTTGCTCAACTCACCAACGCTTGGCAAGAAATGTGGGCGAATGCTGCTAATAGAGAAATTATTAATTTCTTTATTGATGCTGCTAAAGCAGTTGTTAATTTTGCAAATGCTATAGGAGTACTTCCTACAACTTTAGCATTGATGCTTCCTTATTTAAATATTATTACAAAAGCTAGGTCTGGAAAAGGGATAATTACTCAATTTTTAGATTGGGCTAATGGTTTAAATGAAGCCCAAAAAGCTACTGAAGAAATGGCTAAGGCTCAAGAAGGTTTAAATGTAATCGAAGAAACTGCTACTGCAATTAATGCTGCAAAAACTGTTTCTGAAAAAGCCAAAACAGAAGCGAGTATTGAAGCTACTGGGGCTGAACTTGCAGAATCAGCAGTTGATACAACAGGTATTGCTTCTTCTGTCGCTAAAACTGCATCAAATGAAGCAGAAACATTATCTGTTGAAGAACAAGCGTTAGCCTATGTTCAATTAGGTATGGCAGAAGAAGCGGAACAAGTTGCTGAATCTGGTGGAATTTTTGCTAAAGCTTCTGGTGGAATTAATTTGTTAAAAGGTGCTTTTACAGGATTAGTAAGCACTATTGGAGCTGTTCCATTAGCAATAGGTGCAGCGGCTGTTGTATTATTTGCTGCTAAAAAAGCATATGATGCACATAGAGAATCTGTATTTGCAGATGCGAAAGCAACAGCTGAAAATATTAAAACTCAACAAGAAGCTACATCTCAACAAATAGAATCTTACAAGCAATTAAAAGCACAATTAGATTCTGGAGATTTATCTGAACAAGAAACAATAAATGTTAAACAACAAATATTAGATATTCAAAAGTCAATTACAGAACAGTATGGTACAGCGGCTCAAGGTGTTGATTTAATTAATGGTAAACTTGAAGAACAAGTTGGATTATTAAATTCAATTAGTCAAAAAGAAGCGCAAGACCAATATTTTAAAGATTATGAAGGTTTCCAAGTAGCTGAACAAGAATATAATAAAAATAATAGGTCTTATAATATTGGTTTAAATAATACTGGAAATGCAAATTTAGATAAAGCAATAACAGATGAATTATTAAAAAATGGATTTCGAATTCAAGCTGCTGGAATGGGTACTTTTAATGCTTCTGTAAAAGGAACTGCTTCTGATGGTATTAATGCCTTAGAAAATACCAAAAAAGCTCTTGAAGAATTAAAAGCAGAGTATAGAGATAGAGATACTCTTGAAGCACTTAATAAGCAAATTGCAAAAATAGAGGAACAGATTAGTAAAGCTTATGAAGTTGTTGATAAATATGAAGCAACAGCTCTTAAAGGTTTAGAATTAGATTTGGCTGGTAATGATACTAAAGGTTATGACATTTATAAGAATTATCAATCTTCTGTTTCTAATCTTGAAGATGCTTATATTACTGGTGATACTCAAAAAATTAATGAAGCACGTAAAGCCTTTGATGAAGCGACTAAAGCTAAAAATGATTTTCTTAAAGTTGGCGATAATGGACAATTCGCTCTTCTATTTGATAAAATAGATACTTCTTTAGTTGACGCTAAAAATAAATTTAGAGATACAGTTGAATTATTTAAAGATATCCCTGTGCCTGAAGAAAAAGAAGGATTATTTGGAGGGACTGATAAAAAGACTCTTAAAGATAATGCTAAAGCCCAAAGTAAATTAACCAAAGAACAAAAGAAAGCTTATAAAGCCGCCGAAAAATTATATAAATTAAATCCAGATAAAGTTGATATTCAGGCGACACTTAAAGATAATACTTATGCAAGTGGAAAATATGCTGATGCATTAAAGGCATTAATGGATGCAATGGGATGGACTACTGCTGATGCAGATAATTTAATTAATGCATTAGTAACTGCTGGAATTGTTCACGGAGATGCAGCTGATGTTGCATATATGGCTTCTGACTCATATAATGCGTTTTCTTCTTCTGTCGAAAGTGCCATAGGAGTTCTTAATACATTAAATACTGCTCTTGCTGAATCTGCAAAAGGTACAGGTTTAACAGAACAAACATTAACTGAATTACGAGCTGCTTTTGGTGATAATCTTGATTCGGTATTAGAAAGAACTGCAAATGGTTATCATTTAAATACTCAAGGGGCATATTTATTAAGACAAGAACAAGAAGCTATGGTCAAGGCTGATTATGCTTCTTCTATGTACGAACAATATCAAGCATTAGATAAATTACAAGAAGGATATCTTCAGGCTAAAGCAGCTGGTGAAGACACCTCTGGTTTTATACAACAGCGACAGGCTATTCAAGATAATATTGATAAATTAAATGAACAATTAATGACATTTAATAATGCTAATTCAGCTTATCAAACATGGTTGTCTAAACAGAATAGTGAGGGCGAACGTGAAATGTATAATAGCGTTTATAGTGGATATGACGCTGTTAAAGATGAGCTTGAACGAGGTTGGGCTGGTGAAAAGACTAGAAGTTGGATTGATTTAATTTTTAATGATGAAAATGAAGATTGGGATGCTTGGACTTCTTCTGCTGAAAAAATAAAAGAAAAATTTGATGAAGTTACAAAAGACATAGAAGGAACTGGTGGTTATTCTATAGCAGATTTCTTTACGGTTGATGCTAATGGTAAAACTACTTCTCAAGGTGTTTGGAATTTCTTTGATGCTATTCAAAATAAGCAAAAAGAAGTTGGAAAAGAATTTGTCAATCTTGAAGAAGGTTGGTTCGATTTCACTGAAAATGGTGATTATCAAATAGCCGAAATGTTAGGCATGGATATTGAAAGTGTCCATTCTATTTTAAGAGCAGCTGCTGATGCTGGCTTTGAAATTCATTTAGACCAGCCTTTGTTCTCTTTAGAGCAATTAAAAGAAAAGGCTATTTCTGCTAAAGAAGCATTAGAAGAAACTACTGGTACTGAATTAAAAATTAATTTAGACCCTAAAAGTGAAAGGGAAGTTGATGATGCAATGCAGAAGCTCATGGGTTATCAACAATCTCTTGCTGAAGACACAAGTCTAGACCCTAAAGTAAAAACAGAAAAACTTCAACAAGTGGCTGATTTATTAAATTTTATGGCTGCGAAGAAACGTGAATTTGTTGAAGGAAAAATATTTGATTTTAAAGTATTTGATTCTAAAGAATTAGAAACATCTAAAAAGAATATTAATGATATTGTAAATAAATTGTCTTCTTATTCAAAAGAAGCGGGGAAAACTGATTTTTCAGAACAGTTTACTATTGACCCCATGTTATTAAACAATGTTGATTATTTACAAGAAAAAATAAACACATTAAAAGAAATACGTCCAAATGTAGATGATACTCAAGTTCAATATTTAGACCAATTATTAGCACAATTACAGTATAGAGTAAATTTATTAAATAAATCAAATATTAGTGGTGATTCGATTACAGTTGACCAATTTATGGCAGCTGAAAAAGTTGTTGATGATATTAATTCTAAATTAGATTATGCAGCTCAACATAAAGATATTCATTTTAATTGGGATGCTGATGAAGAGTTTAAAGAAGAATTAAACACAATTGCTAATTTACCTGAAGAAGTTAAACAAAAATGGGGGCTTGAACCAGACGCAACTGGTGAAGAATTATTAGAATTAGCCAAAAAGGGAGAGCTTCATATAAATGTAAAAACAACTGGCGATACTCCCAAGCCTAAAGATACCACAACAACAAATACACAAATTAATAAAACCATATCAGAAGAACAAGTTAATCAGGTTGTAACTACGTCAATGGACACTTCTCCTTTTGATAAAGGTGCAAAACATGTTCAAGAAGAGAATAAGAAAATTGATAAACAAAATCCTAAACCCGAAGTTGGGATGGATTCAAAAGAATTTAAAAAAGGTAGCGATGATGTAAATAAACAGACAAAAGAATTAGATAATAAAAAAGCCACTCCTAGTGTTATGCTTGCAGGTAAAAATCAAGTAATTAATGATGCGCAAGCTATGAAAAGTGCAATTGATTCTGTTAAAAGTAAAACTGTAAGTGTTGTTGCTAATTTTTCTTCTTCTGGGTTAAGTGCTCTTAAATCTGGTATTCAATCAGCTATTAACAAAGCTAATGAATTAGCATCAAATTATAGGGCGCATTTTGCAAATGGTACAGCTCATGCATATGGTACTGCATTTGTTAAAGGCTCTGTAGTTTCTAATCATGCATATGCTGGTGGTAAATGGGGACTTCCCGATGACCAAACTGCCCTTACAGGTGAGTTAGGAACTGAGATAGTTGTCCGTGATGGTAATTGGTTTACTGTTGGTGATGATGGTGCTGAATTTGTAAATCTTAAAAAGGGTGACATTAATAAAATAGTGTCTATATACAGTGATGTATATAAAATAAATCATTTAATTGCTGGAAACCCCTAAAGTTATATATACTACAACATAAGAATGAAATAAATCTAAATGTGAATGTTTAAAAAATATATAAATGTAACAATGGGCAATCAGCAGCGAAGTTCCGAATAGGAAAACGCTCAACGACTATTCCGCAAGGAAGTACAACTACAAGCGATTGGTAGTTGGAAAAGGTGATTATGTAAATATTATATTTAAATATATTAATCGGAGGATAATATGGATGATTTTACCAAATCAAAATTTTATAATGAAATAAATGAAGAATTAAACATGAATATAATATTTACATAAAGATATAGTCTATTCTCTGTAGAAATATAGAGGACTGTTTATCAGTCGTTTTAGTGTAGCGAACTAAAATAAATACAAAGTGTTTTTAATCATAAACAAAGTAAAGAATTATTAGAAAATGGTTATGTTACTTCTAATAAAGGTCGTGGACATTTAGTCGGGTTTGCAAATGGTACTGCTTATTCTCATGGTTCGTCTTCTGGTGCCCTTAGACCTAGCAAGACTTCTACTGGTATGGGAGGTTCTTCAAGAGGTTCTAGTGGTAGTTCAGGCGGTTCAAGAGGTTCTGGTGGCTCTGGTGGCTCTGGTGGAGGAAACTCTTCTTCTAAAGATGCAAAAGAAACTAAGAATACATTAGATGAAGTTGAGATTCTGATTGGCAGAATTGAAGCGAGAATTTCTGATTTAGATAAGATTATAGGTAGCACTTATAATACTTGGGAAGATAGAAATGATTCAATTATAGATAATTTAAGACTTGTTACACAAGAAATATCTGACCAACGTAAAGCATATCAGACATATATTAATAAAGCCAATTCTATTAATCTGAGCGAATCTTGGAAACAGAAAATTAGAGATGGTGCTTTCCGTATTGAAGATGTAACCGATAGCGATTTATGGGATAAAATTCAGGAATATCAGAATTATTACAACAAAGCCGTAGCGAGTGAGCAAGCATTAATTGACCTTACTAATAAGCGTGGCGAATTATATCAGCAATTGTTTGAAAATACTCAAACATATTATGATAATATGGTTGAAGCTATTCAGCATGAAATTGATGTTCAAGATACTTTTATTGATAGACTTGAAGAGGCTGGAAAATTAAGTTCTAAAATTCTTATTTACAGACAATATGACCAAGAACAAAAGAAACTTGTTAAATTAAATCAAGAACTTCAAATGTTGAAGACACGAGAAAAGCAAGCTTTAAATTCTGGTTATATTGAATATGGTTCTGAAGCATGGTCTGAAATGGAATCTGCCATTGCAGATGTATGCGCAGCTATTGCTGAAGCAGAAAATAATTTAATTAGTTACGATAAAGCTCTTAATGAGGTTGATTGGACTCGTTGGGATAAAATACATGATAGTATTGATGGTGTTGTAAATGAACTTGAATTTTTATATGACCTTATGAACGAAGATGATTTGTTCACCGAACAAGGTGATATAACTGCTCAAGGTACTACTGCTCTTGCATTGTTAGCTCATGAATATGATGTGTATTTTGCTGAAGTTCAAGAATATCAAAAAGAAATAAATCAAGTACAAGAAGACTTAGCAAAAGACCCTTATAATCAAATATTAGTTGATAAACTTAAAGAGTTAAAAGAAGCACAACAAGATGCTGCTTCTGGTGCTAAGAAGATGAAAGATTCAATTGTTGATGTTACCGAAAAAGGTATTAAGAAACAAATTGATTATGTAAAGAAACTTATAGATGATTATGAGGAATTACTTGAAACACAAAAAGACCAAATTGATTACGCTAAGAAAGTTGCAGACCAACAAAAAGAATTAAACAAACTTGAAAAGCAGTATAGGGCAATTCAAAATGATGATTCTGAAGAAACTGCAACTAAGAGACAGCAATTAAAGAATCAAATTGAAGAAGCAAGGCAAAGTCTTAAAGAAACACAAGATGATAGACGTTTATCCGAAACTAAGGATATGCTTTCAAAATTTGAAGAAAGTTTTGAAGAATTCTTAGAGAATAAATTAAAAGATATAGAAGGTGTTGTAAGAGAGGCAATTGATACTGCTAATACAAGTAGAGGAATTATTAAAGATACAATTAATAATTTGGCTTCTTCTTATGGTTATACTCCTTCTGATACTTTAAAATCTACTCTTGATGATATGAGCCGTTCTTTTGTTAGTTATTTTAGTAGCCAATTTGAAAATAATAATGTCGCATCTATAGCAGATAATGTTAAAAAGATAGTAGATTATTATCAACGTGTGCAAAAAGAAACTAATGAAGAAGCAGCCAAAGATACTATGACCGAAGCTGTAAGGCATGATGGCAACATTCAAACTTACAGAGATGAAAATGGCAATACTGTTACAGGATATTTCAGGTCTGATGGTACTCAGGACAAGAATTATACTGGATGGGCTGAAAAGAATGGTAAAAAATATAGATTTGAAAAAGGTAAACAATTAACAGGTTCGCAGTTTATTACCGCTGATGGTAAGCAATATCATTTAGATAGCTCTGGTGCTGCTCAAACTGGTTGGCAGACTATAAATGGCAAACGCTATTATATGAATAATCAAGGTGAAATTCAGACTGGTTGGCAAAATCTTAATGGGCAATGGTATTATATGAATAACCAAGGTCAAATGCAAACTGGTGCTCAGACAATTAAGGGCAAAACTTATGTCATGGGTAATAATGGTGTTATGCTTTCAGGTGGTTGGCAACAATCTGGAGGTAAATGGTATTATCTCAACTCTGATGGTTCTGCGAAAACTGGCTGGTTATATGACAATAATAAATGGTATTATATGAACGGTCAGGGTGTCATGCAAACTGGCGCTCAACAAATTGGTGGTAAAACTTATGTCATGGATTCTTCGGGAGCAATGCTTTCTAATGGATGGCATTACTCTAATGGCAAGTGGTACTATCTGAATTCTGATGGGGCTGCCCAAACAGGATGGATAAAAGATAATAATAAATGGTATTTAACCAATAGCAAAGGCGAAATGCTTACTGGAGCACAAACAGTAGGTGGCAAAACTTATGTCATGGACAAGAGTGGTGCTATGTTATCCAATGGATGGCAATACGCTAATGGTAAATGGTATTATTTGAATTCTGATGGTTCTGCAAGAACAGGATGGCAGAAAATTGATGGTAAATGGTATCTTTTAGATAGTAAAGGTGCTATGAAAACTGGATTCTATTCAGAGTCTGGAAAGACTTATTATATGGATAGTTCTGGTGTAATGCTTACTGGTTGGCAACAAATTGGTGGTAAATGGTATCATTTTAATTCTGAAGGACAAGCCGCTAGTGGTTGGGCTGAACTTAGATGGGGAAATGGCACCGATTGGTATTACTTCGACCCTAGAACAAAAGCAATGCTTACTAATGCTTGGATTGATTATAATGGAGTAACTACTAATCCTAAAAAAGGTGCTTACTATGTTACTAGTGATGGCACTATGGTCAAAAATGGTAGACGGTTTACAAATAAAGGATGGCTTACTTTTGAGAAAGATGGTAAGTGGAAAGGTTATAAAACTGGTACATCTGGCGTAGGAACAAGTGGATTGTATTGGACAAACGAAGGTAATAAAGCCGAAGCGATTATCAGAAAATCTGATGGGGCAATCCTCACCCCTCTTAACAAAGGAGATTCCGTAATTCCTAATAGCGCTATGAAAAATATGTATCAGGCATTAACTGACCCAGCTAAATATTTGAAACAATATACTACTCCAGATGTTAGGGTTATTCAAAATAGTAATAATTCTAATGGACAACCACCAATTGTAAATATGCAATTTATTGCTAATGGTGTTCAAGATGCTAATAAATTTGTTAATGATTTAATGAATAATAAGAAACTTGAAAAATGGGTACAAGAGATTACATTAGGTCAAGCTAATGGTAATAATAATTATAAAAAATATAGTTATATTGTACGATAATTATCACCGCCCTATTCCGTAAAAAGAATAGGGCGGTTTTCTATTTTAAATGAGAGGAGGGATGAGAGTGAGATTTAGTGACTTTGAATATGACGGTATAGCTTTAAGCACTAAGGGGTTAGGTATTGTTAGTTTTAATGGTATGCAAGACGATGATATTACAACTGATTCACAAAGAACATTTAATTCAATATCTTTATTTGGAGGTAAATATCAACCTTTTGTGACCAGTACGTTTGAAGACAGATTAGAGATTGAATTTTCTATTGCTAAAAATTATTGTGAAGATAATGAGGACAATCCATATTTTTCTATTCAAGAAATTGAAGATATACAATATTGGCTCAATCGTCCTACTTCTCATAAATTTAAAATATTAAATGAAGTAGAATATGCAGATGTATATTGGGAAGGTTCTTTTAATTTACAATGGATTAAAGTTGGTGAAGAAACTGCTGGATTTAATGCTACTTTTATTTCTAATCGTCCATATGCAATTGGAGAAGAAATTTTATATGAAAAAGAATTGGGTGGAGATGAAGAATTAATTTTACCAGATTTTTCATTTGATGAAGGAAGTATTGTTCCAACAGTAGTTATAGAATTAAAAGAAAGTGGTGATTTAGTATTGACCAATATTTTTAATAATGTAGAAACAAAAACAGAAATTAAAGGTTGTACTAGTGGAGAAATAATTACATTTGATAAATTGATGCAAGTATCCTCTTCTATTAATTCTCATAATATTTATAATGATTTTAATTGGATTTTTCCTAAAATATATAATGTATATGGAAATACGGTTAATAAATTTAAATCAAATTTAAGTTGTGATTGTAAGATTTCTTATAATCCTGTAAGGAAGGTGACTTTCTCATGATGGATTATAGATATAACGATAAAATTGAAACAGATATTGATAAGAACATTCTAGTTCCAATTGTAGTATTATGTACTCGTTCAGGAAGAAAAATTGGAGTTATTAATAATATACAAGAGTTTCGATGTAGTCATCCATTAAATGATGTTAGTGAGATTAGTTTTGACGTATATAAAGAAGTAAATGGTATAAAAAATATATATTGGGATTTTATCAAAGATTTTAAATTTATATTTTTACCATCAGTAAAAGACCCAAGATATAAATGGTATGAAATTACTGTTAATATAGATGAAAGTAATGACACCATAAAACATATTACAGGTCTTCATGCTAATGAAGCAGAATTAGGGCAATTAGAATTATATAATATTGAAATTAATACAGAGAACGATATAGCTAGAGATGATTATGAAATAATAACTATAGATGGGAAAGAATATGGGACTGTTTTTTATAATCCTGAACATCCTAAAGCCTCTCTTCTACATCGTTTATTATCAGATAAAGCGTCTCATTATTCAATTGTTCATGTAGATGAAACATTAAAAAATCTTCAAAGAGAATTTAGTTTTAATGGAACTTCTATTGTTGATGCTTTAAATCAAACTATTGCTCCAGAAATTGGATGTTTATTTATATTTGGAGAATCTGATAATAATACAGATGATAATATATTTCATAGAACAATTTCTGCTTATGATTTAATGGATTATTGTGAAGATTGCGGAAAGCGTGGTAATTATACTCATGGAGTATGTACCAATTGTGGAAGTACCAATATTCAAAATGGTTATGGAGAAGATACTGGTATTTTTATTAATGCTGAAAATCTAACTGATTCTATATCTTTTACATCTAATACAGACCAAGTTAAAAACTTTTTTAAAATGGGTGCTGGTGATGAATATATGGAAGCAGCTATTCGAAATTGTAATCCAAATGGTTCAAATTATCTTTTTTATTTTTCAGATGAAATGAAAGAAGATATGTCGGATGAATTGGTAACTAAATTAAATCAATATGAAACTATATATGATGGTTATTTAAAAGATTATAGTATATATCTTCCTGATGAAAATATAAATAAATATAATATATTAGTTAATAAATATCAAAACTATATTAAAGAAGATATTCCTGTTATGAATAATCCAATTCAGGGATATGCTGAATTAACTAATTATGATTATAATGCAGTTAATTTTAAAGATTGTTTGCAAACAACTATGATGCCATCGTCTCCAGATGTGGCTGAAACCACAGCTGATGAACAAATAGCCAAACTTACACTTGAGCATATGTCACCAATTGGGACTGAAGACTCTTCTGCTATGTCTTTAACAGCTGCCAATACTGCTGTAGAATCTTATGCTAAAGTATATGTTGATACTTCAAGATATAAAATTGAAATTACTGATTCAACTTATGAAAATAATATTTGGACAGGAACTATTACAGTAACTTCTTTAACTGATAATGAAGATACTGCAAATACAACTTTGACTATTATTTTTAATAATGATGGTGCTCAGTTTTTAAAACAAAAAATCCAAAAAATGATGGAAGAACATAAAGTTGAAGATATTGGAGATGTATCTTTTCTTCAAGAAGATTATACTGATGAAGAACTTGAAACGGTTTTTAAACCTAAATTACAAAAGTATTCTTTAGATGCATTAAGCTTACTTGATGATTTATGTTCTGCTACTATGGATATTTTAGCAGATGCTAATCAAGGCACTGTAGATAGTCCATATTATGAACAGTTTTATCATCCATATTGGAAAAAAAGAAAATTAATTATGGAAGAAGAAACGGTTCGAGAAGAAGAAATAAAAACTGTTGAACAAGTTATTGAAGATATAGATGTTGTTAGACAGGATATAATTAATACTCTTGATATGCATAACTTTTTTGGAGAAGAATTATATTCTGAATTAATGTTATATAGAAGAGAAACGGAATATTCTAATTCAAATTTTATATCAGATGGATTGGCAGATAGCGAGGTTATTAGTAGAGCACAAGATTATTTTAAAAAAGCACAAGAAGAAATTATAAAAGCCTCTACTATTCAACATTCTATTAGTTGTTCTTTATATAATTTATTCTTGCTACCAGAATTTAGAAAAATACTTGTTAGTGATGATAGTTCTCAAATTCAATATATTGGTGAAGGTTTATATATTGATAGTAATGGAGAAGTTCATAATGTTGGAGATGGAGTTCATTTTGTTGATTCGACTCTTAAAAGATTTATTAGTTTGTTTGATGGCGGTAATTGGTTAAGAGTAAGAGTTGATGATAAGGTTTATAAATTAAGATTAACTAATTGGGAAATAGATTATACAAAACCAGAAGAATTAGAAGTTGAATTTTCTGATGTTATTTATTCTGGAGATACAATGTCTGATATCGCTAGTCTTCTATCTCAAGCACGTACTATGGCAACTAGTTATAATACAGTAATGAGACAAGCTGAAAAGGGCGTTGTAGCAAATAAAACAATTGAACAACAGAAAAAACAAGGACTTATATTAAATCAAAATAAAATTATAAATGATGTTAATACACAAAATTTTGTATTAAATTCTCAGGGTGCATTAATGAGAGCTAAAAATGATTTTGATGATGAATATAGTCCTGAACAAATTAAATTATTAAATAAAGGTATATATTATACAAATGATGATTGGGAAACAGTAAAAGCTGGTCTTGGTCATTTTATGTATTATGACCCTGAAACTAAAACAACCAAAGAAGATTATGGTATTATTGCATCTACTATTGTCGGTCAATTATTATTGGGTGAAAATCTTAAAATATTTTCTGAATCTGGAAAATTTGAAATGGGTGATGACGGTTTAAAGGTTACTGCCATTGACGGTGAAGATAATACAGATTTATTTGTTGTACAAAAGCAAAAAGTAGATGACCAAGGTAGACCATATGTAGAAAAATATATCTATGTGGATTCTGATGGCGATGTAAAAATAGCAGGAAATTCAATTACATTAGGTGGTAAACCACTTATTGAATATATAAATGAAGCAATTGAAGATGTTGAAATATCTTTACCAATTACTATACAAATAGATTCAAGTGCTGGAAATATATTTAAAAATAAAAATATATCAACAATTCTTACGGCTACTGTATATAGAGGTGGTGAAGATATTACTTCAGAAATAACTAGATTTAAATGGACTAAAAAGGATAAAAATGGAAATTTAGACCCCTCTTGGTCAAGATACACAACTTCAAATATAATTACAATAAATTCAGATGATGTTACTAGTAAAGCGGTATTTGGTTGTGAGGTAACAATAGAACAATAAATATAGAATAAAAGGATAAGGATTGATTTTTCAATCTTTTTTTATGGAGGAAAATATATGGCAACAACAACTGTATCTTATGGCAGTATTTCAATAGTGGATGTTACAGATGTCGGGGAACTTTCGATATATCCAAAATCAAATCTGCCACAAAGTATAATATATAGTCCAGACCAAAATTCATTTACACCAAACTGGGGGTCAAATAATCTTATACTCTCTCCATCTATTTGGTATGGTGGTGAACAATTGTCTACAAGCGATAATAATGTAACTGTAACTTGGTCTAGGCGAGAAGGAATTGGAGCTGTAACTGCTCTTACAACAGGTGAGACTATTAGTGATGGCACTATGGAAGTCGGTGGTGAAACCATACCTAAAGGAACACTCGTTGTAAATCAAAATAAATTTACTGAAAATAGTACAATGATTACATATATTGTAGCTGTGTCTTATCAAGAGCCGACTCTTAGTCAGGCTTTAACTGCACAAGGTGAAATTACATTCACAATGACAAAACAGGCTTCTAGTGTTAAATCTGCTACTATTACTGGAGAAAGTGTTTTTAAATATAATGGTGATGGAACAATTAAAGGTACATCAACAATAACTTTAAATGGTAGAGTAACTGGTTCTGGTGTAAATATTAGCGCATGGCAATATCAACAATCTAATGGTTCTTGGGCTACTTATCCAAATAGTGGAACTAGTCCAACATTAACTGTTAATGAAAGTCATTCTGTTTTTACAAATGATAAATGTGTAATTAAACTTGTTACAACTAATAATGATATATATGATTATCATACAATTACAAAACTTAGAGATGGTGCGGCTGGCACAGATACTATTTCTGCTGTTTTAACAAATGAAGACCAAATGATACCAGTTAATTCTTCTGGAGTTGCTGATTATTCTGACGCAGTTTCTAGAATTATTATTTATGAAAGTGGGGAAGATATTACTAGTCAATGGAGTATTAATGTATCTTATGATACTAATAATCTTACTGTTAATACTTCTACTACAACTGTTGCGAATGATACTGTGGCAATTACAAATATGGTTGGTTCAACTGGCACTATAAATTTTACAGCCACAAAGAATGGGCATGACCCAATCTTAAAACAATTTTCAGTAATTAAAATTGAAAGTGGTGCTGACGGTCAATCTCCCATTGTTTATAGTCTTGAGCCAAGCACATTGGCTTTAAATAAAACTATTGGAAATACGCCGACTTTTACACCTGCTTCTGTCAGGTTTTATTCGTATCAAACACAAAATCAGACAAAGAGTATTTATAAAGGCAGATTTAAAATATATGAAAATATTTTAGCAAAAGATATAACTCCATCTACTGAAGCAAAATATACATCAAGTTCTGACGAAAATGATGGATATCGTGATTATACTCCTGTAACAGGTAAAAATTGTACATCTATTGTATGTGTTTTATTTGAATCTGGCGGCACATCAAAACAACTTGATATACAAACTGTTGCAGTAACAACAGATGGTCAGACTGGTGGTAAAGGTGATAAAGGTGATGATGGAACTGATGCATTAAATATTATTGTAGGAAATTCTTATGATGGTATTCCTGTAGATGGTGATGGAAAAGTAACATCGACTTATACAATTCTTATACCATTTGCTGGATATCAAGGAACAACTAAAGTGGCAACAACAGTGGTTAATCCACCAAGTCTTTTTGGAATTACACCAACCGTTACAAATGCTACAACAAGTGCTGATGGTTCTATTCAATATGTTATTACAGCTGGAACAGCTATTTCAAATGATAATGGTGTTATTACGTTTACATTTAGATTTACAGAAGCAAATAAAACAGTTACATATGATTATAGCTGGGGTAAAGCAAGACAAGGTAAAGATGGTACGAATGGAATTAATGCAGTTATTCTTCAACTCGGTACGCCTAATGGAGGAAATATAATTGAAAATGGTACTGGTACTGTAACAATTGAAGCTGCATTAATTGATGGTGCAACTGATGTAACTAATTCAGCCACATATATATGGAAAAAGTTTGAAAATGGTTCTTATTCGACAATTAGTGGGCAAACAGCAAAAACATTAACTGTTACAAACTCTATGGTAGATGGTTACGCATCTTTTCAATGTATAGCACATTATAACGATGAAGATTATATACAGTATATGTCTGTATTAGATAAACAAGACCCAATTCAAGTTACACTTCTTTCATCTGTTGGTGACAAGCTTGTTAATGGAAATGGTGTTGGTGCTATTTATGCAATGGTATATAGAAATGGTAAAGAGCTTGACCCTATTAAATCAGAAAGATTTGTAGATACATTGCCCACATCTGGTAATAAAAATGGTGATTACTGTTATTTACTTGATTCAACGGCAAAGACTGTAACACTTTATAAATATACAACAAAATGGAATGTTGCAACTGATACATATACAGGGACATATAATTGGTATTACCGTGATAAAGACGGAAACCCAACAACTACTGGGACTCCTTCTGCTGGTGGTAAAGGAGCAAAAGTAATTTATATTGATGGTGATTTAGTTGACAAAAAACTTACCATTGATGTAAAGGTAACAATTTAAAGGATAAAAGGAGGTGCTTATATGGCAGTCAGCTATGGCACATATACAATAACAGAAGTGCAAGAGGGGTCACAAATTTGGACTACAACTGTAGCGCCAGAATATCCAAGTTATACTTTTACTGTTTCTAATTTAATAGGAGATTCTAATGCATCTGTTAAGGTTGGGGATATTATTATGTACAGTTATTATAGATATACTGTATTATCTGTTTCCGCTGATGGTACGACAGTATTTGCTGGTAATAGGCAAGGGTTTGCTTCTACAGTATATCAATTAATTGTATCTCCTGTTACAGTCGTAAAAGATAAAAATGGGATTTATTCTCCTTATTATGTTACTTTAACGGCAAAATCAAAAACTGGTACAAATACTATGGGTAATTATCATGGTAGATTTAGAATTGAAACAACAACAGATAATGAAAATTGGGAAATTCAATATACATCGACTTTAAATGAACCAACAGTAGAGTTAGATTTTTCAGAACTTGATGATATTGTTGCTCTTCGTTGTTCTTTATACGCATCTGGTGGTACTAATACTCTACTCGACCAACAAGTAATCTCTGTCGTTACTGATGGTGTAGATGGTAATGATGCTTATACTGTCATATTGACAAATGAAAATCATACATTTGCTGGTAATACAACTTCTGCTATTGCAAGTGAAATTGAATGTAATGTTATTGCTTATAAAGGAACAACTCAAATAGCGGCTACAATTGGTACGATTACTGGTCAACCTACAGGAATGACTACATCATTATTAAACAATGGAACGGTTAATGCCGCTTTTAGGGTAAGTGTTACTTCATCTATGGTCGCAAAAAATGGTGTATTAAATGTTCCAATTACAGTTGATAATAAAGTTTTTACTAAAAAATTTACATATGGTCTTGCACTTGACGGAGAAGATGGTAAAGATGGTGGCAGATGGTATTCTGGTACATCTATAACAGGAACGTCTACTACTGCTACTGTTTTTTCTGGAAGTGGAATATCTTCTGCTGTTGAAGGGGATATGTATCTTAATACAAGCACATATAATACTTATCGTTGTACATTAGGTGGAGATGCATCTACTGCAAAATGGATATATGTAAATAATATAAAAGGCGTACATGGAGATACTGGTAAAGGAGTGTCTTCTATTACTAATCAATATTATTTATCCACATCTAACACTACGCAAATTGGCGGTTCGTGGTCTACTACAGTTCCACCTTATGTTGAGGATTGTTATTATTGGACTAAAAGCCATATTGTTTGGACTGATAACACAGAAACTGATACAACTGCTGTTTTAGATAATGGGTTGACAGATGCAAATGCTAATGCAATAGATGCTAGAAAGGTTGCGACAAATTATTTGGCGGTTGATAATACTGGTATTATGGTTGCCGATATGCAAGATGGTGAACAAACACCCAGTACTGCAACTGGTAGAAACGTATTTATTGACAATGACTCTGTTGATATAAGAAATGGTACAACAACTCTTGCCAGTTTTACTGGTGATAATACTAGGTTCTATGACCCTATATATAAAAAAGAATTGGCTACATTTGGCGCAAGTGGTGCAATTATTGGAGCGAATAATGAACAAAGATTTGTAATTGAAAAAGACGGAATAAAATCAATTAATAATAGTGGAGCAACGGTATTTTCTGTTAATTCAACAGAAGGAACTGTTGTTACAGAGGCAGAGGTAGCGCCTTCTGGTGAGACCGATGTGTGGTCTTCAACCTCCATTACGCTCGATACTGTTGGTTCTGGTTTTTCTGTAGATGTGACATTTTATAATAAAAGTATGACCGCTATATTTGCAATTGAATATTGCAAATCAAATTTAACAAATGTAAAAGTTAATTCGGTTAATAGTAGCGCAATTCAAATTTCTGGTTTTGCCTATGGTTTCAACGCAAGTAAATATTCCATTGATTTACCGCCTTTTACTTTTACACATGGAACAGCCCAAACCACTACCTATACAATTACTGCATCTTTTGTAAATATTTTTGGAGATTCGTATGATTTAACCGCTGTTGAAACAGTCACTTATGATGGGGCAATAACAATTACGTTATCATCATTTCATGGTAAATGTGTCAGAACAAGTGGCAACAATGAAAATGAGTCAATGTTTCTGGGTTTGTGGAGCAAAGTTGCTTATGGCGAAATTTATCAAAGTTCTGCTTATACAAAAGCCCCTGCTATGACATTTGGAACAAGAGGCAAAAATGCAATAATGGCTCCGTTTTCAGTAACAATGGGTGAAAGTTTGTATGCTAATAATGATAATCAATTATCTATTGGTAGATATAACTTAAATAATGATGAGTTTTTCCCACTTGCTTTTGCCATTGGTAATGGCGCAAATGATACCGATAGGTCAAATGCATTTAATGTAGATTGGGATGGTAATGTTGAAAATATGGGTGACCTTGAAGTTGGCAAAAGTTTAATTGTAGAAGGTTCTGCTGACAATATTCCAAATATTACAATAAATAAAAAAAGCACAAATGCCACTGATTATTTACTATGTGAAGATGAAAATCGTAATCCAAAATTTAGAGTATTAAATAACGGCAGTGTAATTGTAGGAACTGACCTTGTTGTTAGAGATAGTCAATATGTTGATAAGAATTTAACTGTTACTGGCATCGCATCGGTTGTTGGAAATCTTAGACTAAATGGAAGATTATTAGATGCTTCTTCGACTAATAACCCATTATTTAAAATTGTTACAGTAACTAGAGATAAATTAACCATAAGTTATAATAATGGTATTACACCAACTATAGCGGTTGGTGCTGCTGGATATACTCCGATTGCTTTTAGTTCATATCAGATTATAGATGCAAGTGATTGGACTAGCTCTTATGCTCATTATACATGGGCGCTTATGGGCTATATAAATTTATCTGGAAGTAATATTACTTGTTATATTGGTAACTGGAATACTGGTGGTTCTGCTCTTAGAATTAAATTAACTTTTAAAGTTTTGTGTATTAAATCAAGCGCATTATAAGTAAGAATTCAAAGAACATTATGTTCTTTTTTTATTGTCTAAAAAGGAGGACATATATGATAAAAAGTTGGGTTGCTTGTTTTAAACGACCAAGCAAAGAAACGAGATATGGAGATAGTCAAGTCTTCATCGACACAAAAAACAATATCTGTTTTATTGTTGATGGCGGTGATGGTGAATGTGCATTAAGACTTATCTCCTATTTAAAAGAAAATAATATTAAAAAAGTATATTTATTACTGACACATCCTCATAGTGACCACGGGGATGGTCTTAGAAAAATTATAAAAGATTCTTATTTTACTGTTTTATGTTTTTATTGCTATGACCCTAATTCTTTAAAAAAGGGTCTTAGTAATAATCGAGGCAGTAATTCTGTTAGAGAAGATATTGATTATCTTAATAGGATGATATCTGAAGCAAAGGACAGAGATATTGAAGTAAAATATCTTGTTCATGGTGATAAGGTTGAACTTGGGGATATTAAGTTTAATGTCTATAGAGAACAACCAAGTAAAGTTGAAGATGACGATACTTATGGTTGGTCTTATGTAAATGACGGAAGTTTGTGTTTATACTTCCCCGATTTATATTACTGGACAAGTGGTGATGGTTCAGAAAGAATATGGGATTTTATTAAAAAACTTGGCTTAACGGTCAAGTTTTTTAAAATTCCACATCATGGGAACAATTGTCCTCAATCGCAAGCAAATGGTTTAAAATCTCATGGTGCTAACTTATGTTGGTACAACGATTTAGAGCCTAATGGCGTTGGCACTAATGACTTTACGCTTTATGGTGCAAGGCGTTGTAAGGAGGCTGGGATTACAGTTATTGATTGCATTGGTTCTGATATTAATATGACATTTGCTATGGGTAAGGCAACAATAACAAAAGGCAGTTCTTCTTGGAATTATACTATCCCATATAATGGTGGATATTTAGAAGGATGGGTTATTGATTCTAACGGCTGGCGGTATAGATATAAAGATGGTACATGGGCTGTTGGTTGGGCATTACTTAAATGGAGTAAAGGCGAAAACTGGTTCTACTTTGATGAACATGGATATATGGTTACTGGTTGGCAATATCTTAAGTGGAGTAAAGGTTGGTCTTGGTTCTACTTTGATAAAACTGATGGTTATATGAAGACTAGTTGGGTTTATGATGATAATAACTGGTATTATCTTAATCCTACAAATGGATATATGCAGACTGGTTGGTTAGATTATAATGGCAGAAAATGTTATCTTGAACCAGTTAGTGGAAAAAATCAAGGTCACGCATATCGTAGTGTTACAGTTAAGATTGATGGTGAGACATGGCAGTTCGATGATAATTGCTATGGCACTAAGATAACTAATACAACCGCTTTTACAAAGAGAACAGTTATTGATATATCTCAATTTAATAATGTCACAAACTGGAGTGCTGTTAAAGCTACTGGATATCCTGTAATTATTAGAATTGGTTATAGAGGAAGCAAGACTGGTGCTATTACATATGACCCTAAATATAAAGAATACAGGTCTGCTTGTGAAAAATATGGTATTGAGCATGGATTCTATTTCTTCCCTTGCAGTATTACAGATGCGGAGGCACATGAAGAAGCACTGTTTATTAAAAATGAAGTAATAAAAAGCGGTATTGCAATGCCTGTTTATTTAGATAGTGAAGTTGTTCAACGTGATAAGAGTGGACGTTCTGATAATCTTTCTAAAGAAAAGAGAACAAGAATGCTCAAGATTATTTGTGATGATTTGCTGAAGTGGGATATCCCTGTTGGTATTTATGCGTCACGGTCATGGCTTTACAACAACCTTGATATGAGTCAGTTTGCTACAGATACAAACGAAAATACATGGGTTGCTGAATATGGTGTTGATGCCACTAAATATACTGGCATTTATGTGATGTGGCAGTATACATCTAAGGGTTCTGTAAACGGTATTAGTGGAAACGTTGATATGTCATATCAATATAAGCCTTTTCATCTTGTTAAAACTTCTGTTAATCAAGTGATAGAAACAAGTGCGCCAGTAAAGATTGAAAAATCTGAACTTGAAAAGGTTATTGAAGTTGCGAAGAGCGATCTTGGATATCTTGAAAAAGCCCTTAAATATAAAAATAATAAAGAGATTCTTTATGATAAAACAAAAGGGGCATCAGATGAAAATACTACCAAACATTGGTTTGAGATTAAACCAGAATGGCAAGGTCAGCCGTGGTGCTGTTGTTTTATAACTTGGGTATTTACAAAAGCATTAGGTAAAGAACGAGCAAAAGAACTGCTTAAGCATTATCCATATGTTTACTGTCCTACTCTTGCTGGATTATTTACAAAATATTCAACTCCTCAAGTTGGTGATATTGTAATCTTCTGGAAGAATGGCGCATATGCTCATACAGGATTAGTCATTGCAGTTAGTGGTAATACTTTTACTACAATAGAAGGTAATACAAGTGGTGCATCTTCGGTTGTACCTAATGGTGGTGGTGTTTGTCAGAAGACTTACAACCTTAGAGATGTTAATGCAAAATTCTGTAGACCAGCATACTCTTCTACTGCTATCACATCTGATGCAAATAAAGTTGTTGTGTCTGATGATATGCATAGCGTTAAATGGAAAGGTTATGTTAATATCGGCAGAAATACAAAACTTGCAGTTAGACTTCAGCCTAATATATCTGCAAAAGAATGCTCTTTCAGTGGCTTAAAACAAGGTACTGAAGTTGGTGTATCTCATGAACAAGGTGATTGGTATCTGATTAAATACGATGGCAAATTTGGGTATGTTCAGAAGCAATATATTAGCAAAACCAAAATAAGTGAAGTGTCTAATCCAGACCCAGTAACCGATGATATTCATACGGTTAAATGGACGGGAGTTGTTAATACAAATGGTGGTACATTAAATGTAAGAACTCAGCCTAACTCTTCCGCAAATACTTGTAGTTTTAGTCCTCTTCGAAAAGGAACAGAGGTAGGCGTATGCAGTCAGAGTGGTGACTGGTATTTAATTAAGTACAATGGGAAGTATGGCTATGTCTATTCTTCCTATGTAAAACGTAAATAATATATATTATAAATTATAGGGAGGATATACCGATGGACAGAGATTCAATTATAGCAATTTTTGTGGCTGTTATAGGTTCAAATGCGTTGTGGGGATTTATACAATTCCTGTTGCAACGCAAGGATAATAAAGAAGATAGTTCAAACAAAATAATTGAAATGATTAAAAAACTTGATGAAAAGATTGATAAGCTTGATGGCGAATTAAGTGAGCGCAGTGCAATTTCATGTCGTGTCCGTATTCTTAAATTTATGGATGAAATTCTTGAAGGATGGAAACATAGTCATGATAGCTATGTGCAAGTAATGCAAGATATTACAAATTATTTAAATTATTGTAGGGAGCATCCCGAATTCAAGAATCATCAAACTGAAGCATCAATTAAATACATTAAGAACGATTATCAAGAACGTTTAGAAAAAAATAATTTTAAGGTTAGTAATTAAGGAGGAAATAAATTATGAATATAGCGATTATTATTGCAGTAGCAATTCTGATTGAAGGTCTTGTGGAATATGGTAAAAACATTGCTGAAATGTTTTATGGTGGAGAGAAAAAGACAGCAATTACACAGATAGTGACAATTGTTGTTGGTATTGGTCTTGCATTTGCATTTAATGCAGATATGTTTATTCCTCTTGGACTGACAGTTAATCATTATATTGGAATGGTATTAACTGGTATTGTTATGAGCCGTGGTTCTAACTATGTCAGTGACCTTATTGGAAAAATCGGACAGACTACTGTTGGATAAACTGTAAATAATATAGAGGGGAGTGAGTCAAACCACTCTCCTTTTTTTCAAATTAGAAAATAAATTGTGAAGGAGAAATATAATGGCTTTAAAACAAAATATAATTTACATATATTTTAAAGGCAAACACCAAGTCACCTCTAAATCACAATATCAATATAATCGTGGGCAATATTTATACTTTGCAGATTTAAATTTGCCACAAGCATTTGAAGTGCATTTTTCAAATAAAGATAAAGGTGAATCTAAAACTCAAATTGGTAGTGATAATTTAGTTGAGATTCCCGATGAATATTTTTGGAATGGGGCTTTACAGATTTATGCTTGGATATATCTGCATAGTAAAACAACTGATGGTGAGACTATATATGAAGTTAGAATACCATTAACTAAAAGAGCCAAACCTACGGATGAAGAACCTCTTCCTGTACAGCAATCTACAATAGATAGAGCAATTGCAGAGTTAAATAATGCTGTTGATATAACAACTGAAAATGCAAATAAAACAGATTCTGATAAAATAATTGTTTCTAATATTAAAGAAGATGTTATTACTCTTAAAGAAAATATTGATTCTACTGCTACTACTATTAATCAAAAAGCACAGGAAACAATTGATGCTTCTGGAAGAGCTGAAACATCTGCGCAGAACGCAGCCACATCAGAAAATAAAGCTTTGAATTATTCCCAACAAGCTGAACAATCTGCTCAGAGTGCTCTTGAATCTAAAAACATTGCTCAACAAAAATCTGAAGTTGCTACTAATGCATCCAATGAAGCATTGGGTTATAGAGATGAAGCTTTAGAAGTAAAGAATCAAGCTGTTCAGGCAAAACAATATACTGTTGATTATAGAGATGAAACAAAAGGATATAGGGATAAAACATTAAATTTTAAAAATGATGTTCAAGCTTTAAAAAATCAAATTGATGAAACAGCTGAAGAAATTGAAGATATATCTGATAGTGTTAAAGAAGATACTCAAAGCGCTAGTCAGAGCGCTAGTTCTGCCAGTCAAAGTGCAAATAGTGCAAGTCAATCTGCGAATAGTGCATCTCAGTCTGCAAACGAAGCAGAACAATATAAAAATCAATCTGCTACTAATGTTACTCACTATCCAAAAGTTGTTGATGGTTATTGGTATGCGTGGGACGCAAGTAACGCTGAATACGTAAATACCAATGTTGATGCCCGTGGTATTAGAGGTCCTAAGGGTGACAAAGGCGATAAGGGAGACAAGGGCGATACTGGTGCGACAGGAGCGCAAGGTATTCAAGGCGCAAAGGGTGACACTGGTGCTGACGGCATCTCCCCGACAGTCACCATAACTCCCATCACAGGCGGACACAGAATCACTATCACCGATGCGGACGGAACGGAGACGGCTGATGTGATGGATGGTCACAACGGCATGGTGACGGTCAACGTGACAGGCACGACTCCTACCATTGCCGCACAGGCAGATTACAGATACGTCTGCGGAGAAGTTGCTACACTGGATTTCACTCCTAGTCAGACAGGCATCTGCGATGTGGTGTTTACGAGTGGCTCAACTCCGACAGTAGTAACTCTGCCTAGTACGGTCAAATTTCCCGATGGAGCATTTGTGGCAGAAGCGGATACAACGTATGAGATTAACATCCTTGATGGAATCTACGGGGCGGTGATGTCATGGACATGATTGAAGTAAGAAGGAGAGTGATGCTGAGTATGGCGAGTGGAGTTTGGAAACAAAAACGGGTGACAGTGCAAAATGCCATAGAATGGGCTGCTGGATTTGCTAAGCTTATAGCAAACAACCTCCCCACTGGGGTGACATTTGCACTAATTGTCAAGGACAATTTAGACCCGAATACGTTTATAAATAATCAGTTGGTGCATGGAGCATATGATTTGGCGAATCCGAATAATAACGTATTTTCTAGGTACAGGAACAGCTTATACAGTCATGAATCGGATACATCTAAGGTTTGGTCGTACACGTATGCTTTGACTGCATCAGCAGGGGACACGTACACAATCCTTTATCAGCAGTAGAAAGGAGACACTGCATGAGACAAATCTATATCGTAAACGCCTCTCAGGTAGTAACCTCAGAATCCCATCCCGAAGGGCTTTTCTCAGTCGTTTCGGGATTCCCCAAGACATTCGATTCACGGGCATATCCCTCTGCGGACGGCAATCCGAACGGAGATGAAGAGAAAGCCTTGAGCATGGCAAAATCCGCATATCTTGCACAGTTATCCACCAACTATGCGAATGCCAACCCCACTCGTGTGATGATGGTGGTCACTTTGGAAAGAGCAGACGGACGGCAGATCATGCGTGAGTGCATCGGAGCATTTCCCGACATGACACCTGAACCGATACCCGAACCCGAAGAGGTGAGCGAGGAATGAAAACTAAATAAAGGAGAAAAATTATGAATCAATTTTATATTATTGAAATTCAACAGTATGCAAATGGTGAATTTGGTCATATTGTTCATTTTGCATATGATACAGATTCAACAAAGGCTAGACTTAAAGCAGAATCAAAATATCACGAGGTACTTGCGGCGGCGGCTATTTCTGAACTGCCACAGCATAGTGCAACTCTTCTTACATGTGATGGCAGGGCTATTGCAAACCAGTGTTATAAACATGTGGTTATTACGCCAGAACCCGAAGAAGAAACAGAGCCTACTGGTGAGTAATAAATATTATATTTAATGGGAGGGTCTTGTACTCTCCCTATTTTTTTTTACTTTTTTGGAGGTGATTTTTTGGCTTATACAATTAATAACAGAACAAAGAAAATCGAACTCGTGACCTCCGCACTACCAATGCGACGCACTACCGACTGTGCTATGCCAGCTTATTTGCTGTCTTGGCGACAACAAATGTATAATATCATAGTGGTCTGTTCTTGTCAAACACTAATTATTTTTGATTACTTTTATGATTACCTTTGATTACCTTTAGAAAGGAGAGATTGGATATTGGGTTATTTTATTTTGATGTTCTTTTCAAATCTTTCAATCAAATCATCAGGTATAACATATGTAAGAAAAGTTCTGGAAGCTAACATATCACATTCATGAATCAATATGTCTCTATCGTTTTGTGGTTTTTCCATCTCTCCAGTTGTTACTTCATCGCCAATATCTCCCCAATATCCATAAGAGGCTTGTTTATCCTTCCAAACATTCCATTCTCCAGAATGTCTTTCGCACATTTCACATAATGTTTTAAGCTGGTCTTCCTTTAATGGATGATTGAAATTCTTTTGATTATTAATTTCAATTAATTTTTCTTTAGCCATAAGAGGGTGTTTACTGGTAGTATGAGTTCTACTTCCAACCATTCCATATTTACACATATCATGCAATGCAGGAGTACATCTCATTAAATCCCTTTCAATTGGATTCGAAAATCTATGTTTGTTATATCCCAAATCCAGAAACATATTAAGAATATCAGAAAACATATAAATATGAATTAATTGCCCATATTCACCAATCTGTTGTGAATTATGATATTTTCCAGAACTACTTGCTGGTTTATAAAAGATAGCATCTGGTATTTTAGTTACCACTTCTTTAAAATATTCTAAGATTTCTTCTGTCTCAAAATTCTTGAACATTGGTTCAAATACTTCTTGCTTTTGTTGTGCAGTTATTGTTATACTCATATATTATTCTCTCCTATCCATTTTCTTCAATCAACTCGCCCAATTCATCTATCATATCAACTAAATCAGAATATACTTGCCAATTATTTGGACTAACAAGTGGATGTAAATTGTTATCAAGATATAATCTTATCTCATCAATTTTATCTTCAGCCTTTTGATGTTTTATTTCTTTCATGAATTTTTCAATACTTCTTTTTATATAAATATCTGGGTGGTCTCCAGCGGCACAATATATTTCTTTTAATCTTTTAACGGTTTTATCTTCATCATTGTTATAATATTTTAAAGCTTCATTAATTAACCATATGGGGAAGCCGTATTGATTTCTAATCTTTTTTATTTGTTCTATTGATGTCTTCATTGTGCATTCTTCCAAGTAGATTTACAGTCTGTTCAATATTATATATAAGCCTATTACCGTTATCAGTCGCAATCGTTCTCTCTACGCTTCCACAATGATATTGTGAGACTGTTGGTAAATACATATTATATAATACATTCATAATTGCTAACTGATTTTTGAGGATTTGTTCCACATACTCGTCATTCATTCTTCTCTTCTATGTTCATAACATGAATAAATCTTCGCATAAAAGACCAAAAGTTATAATAGATAATGGAATTCCAGATATAATACTTAAAATATCACCATATTGTATGCCCATAATTATCATTTCAAGACATATATAAAATGTAAAAATACCCAGTATTAATGCTACTATTCCCCAAATTATGGTTATGAATAATTCATTCTTTGTCATCTTTTTCTCTCCTATGTTCACAATACAAAGAACATCCACAACATGTTAATCCTGTTACACTACAAATATAATTATGAAAAGGATAATCGTTCATTACCAGTATAATCTTCATCATATATTTGCGACCCTTTTTGAGATTCCATAAATCTATTATTTAAATCTTTAAAAAACTGTTCACTGGGATTCAGATACATATATGCAAACTTACCATCAAAGAATACTGCATAAATTCTATCTTTTGATTCTGTAAGGTTTAATCCTCTTATATCATCAGTTTTATTTATATAATCCCAACTCATTTCGACAACCGTTGTGTACGCTTCGGTTATCGCCTGTCCACCACATCCACTAAATCCAAGTGCGGTTGAACTCCAAGTCTGAGGAAACACATACATCTTAAATCGATGAGTGTAAGAATTATATAAAGTATCAAAAGTTTCTACAGCAAGATTATCTGTTATATATTCAATCAATTCTAAATTTGGATATTTCATTTATTCTCCTTATACGTATTATTTGATTGTCCGATTTGAATAAAAAATCTTAATAACAGGTTCATTGTATCCACAAACACATTCCCACCCTACGAATGGTCTTCCATTAATGTATTTAATATTAAAACGCATATAGCGACCGCACTTACAACATTGTTTTATTTCATTATCTCCATAATTCGTCATTTGCTTCTCCACTATTCTCTGCCACACATTCGTAATAAGATTCACTATCATCAGTACCGATTATTGCATCGACCTTCTCCCACTCAGATTCATCTTCATAGTTTTTAAGTTTATCATTACAACTTTCAATTTTCTTTTTATCGGAGTGAGAGTAGTTCTTACCAAGTCTGCCAAGAGTGCCTACTCGTGAAACATTGTCTTTACCATTCTTTACTGCAACCTTACCATTTGTTTTTTCAGCATGGTCAATATCATGAATTTTACCCTTGTCATATTTACCAAGAATACCATCAAGGAAGTACATAGCGTCTCCCCAAATCCTCTGACAAAGATTATATTTACTTCTTCTTTTACGCTTATCCATCCAGCGTCTATTGCCTCTATTTTTATGAATCATTTTTTGACTCCTCTCTATAGATAAAACCATTTGGTATACAGATATATTCTTTTTCAATATCACATCCAACACTGCCATCATTCCAGTAAAACAAATGTTTACAACCAGAACAACAGACAGTATTGGTAACCGCTTTTTTATTATTTAAAAATAATGAAATTAGTTTATTTAATATGTTCATTTTTCCACTTTGCTCTAATTTTATTAGCAGTTTCTGAGATATTGTATGTAGTTGTTTTCTCACCGCACTCTTTAGACCAACTTTTAACGGTATAAGAATCAACCATTTTATTGTTTTCTTCTTTGTTATATTCTTCCCAATCTTCAAGGTGGTTTTTAATCCATTTATCAACTTCGTTTGGAAATTCTTTTTTATACCAATCGTTTGGAGTCGTAAAACATTTCTTACAATAAGGGCTAATCCATCCACTGTTTGTTATCGGAACATCTGGTTTGCCACAGATAATACAAATGTTTTCAGATAAAGTCGAATACTTGTCTATAATCTCTTGAACTTTACAACCTATTGGCTCACCATTAGTATATATTCTTAAACCGCCAAATTTTTCTTTCGCTTGTATAATTCTAAATTCATCAAGATAATTACATCTTATAAGTTCCTGTTTAATTTCTTCACACATCATTTCCCCAAATGCAATCTTCCAGCCTATTGGAATATCATCAAGATATGTAGATGTGTAATCGTAATCTTCTATAATTTCCCCACTCCAATCATATCTAGGAATAAGAAAAGGATACTTACCACAAAGAATCCAATTATTTAACTGTTCCTCTGTATAATTACTTCCTAAAACTTCATAAGTCTTTCTGAGTGCCTCAGAATACTCAACAATATTGGGGAGAGGAGAACCACTATCTCTCGCTCTCTCCATAACTTCTACCGCTTGTTTTTCTGTCATTCGTTTAACTTCTCCAATCCAATATAGTGTCCGTATTCATCCCACATGCCAGTTGCGATAAGAGATTGCATCGCCAATTCTTTCGCCGTTAAAGGATCTGTTTTCATAAGAGTTTTAAGTTCTGAGATGTGTCTGTCCATCATCTGTATAATTTCTTCATAGGTTGGGTTATGAATTTCTTTAGCACTCATTAATGTCCCATATTTATCATTTAGTTTATTGATATATTTGAGTAAATCATTTGGACTCCCCTCAAAAAGAACGCTTCCGCCAAATTTGGTCATTCTAATCGTCGTGATTCCATTTGCAACGCATGACAGTTTTGATAAATCCCCATCAATAATTATGTGATAATTAAACTTTGCGTGTTTATAAAACGTCTTATCAAAGGGGATAATATACATTTCGCCAAATCCACTCTTATGACTTTTTATATACTGCGCCACTAGACAACCACATCCATTGGCTACATCAATAGAATCTACATCAAAATTGGCTGTAGTAATTGTTTTATCCGAAAGCCAATCGCACATCTCTTGGGCAAAATCAATTGGACTGCCATTAAATATATAATTGATGTTTACTAATGGTAGTTCTTTGTTGATAACTTTTTCATAAAATGTGACAGTTATATCTGTATACATTAACTCTCCTTAGTATCTTTGTTCTCTGAAAGAATATTTGTAAGTTTACTGCACAATTCAGTCAGTTCGATGTTTCTTATAATAATATCTTCTTGTTTTTCCAGTTCGGAAATCGCAACTTCACACGCCTCTTTAAAATCAGAATTCGTGATAATGCTTCTATAATCATTCAGTATTACTATCGCTTCTCTTCTGCTCATCTTTGGTTTATATGGTATATCTGTATAATCAAATTTCGGCATTATTACTTCTCTCCACTAGATCCGAATCCGCCAACGCCACGTTCCGTCTCATCAAGTTCATCCACTTCTTTAAAATCAATTGTTTGATAAGGAAGAAGAATTAACTGGGCAATACGCTCTCCTGCCTGAACTGTTTTTGTCTCAGTAGTATCATTATGAAGAGCTACAATATATTCATTACGATAATCCAATTATGTTATCCTACTGGCTTTTTATCCTGTAGTTCTTATAGTTTCCTATAAGTTCGGCATATCTTTTCTATACATTATCTTGTATAGTTGCGGTCTCGTGGGTAGATTATATCTTTTCACTACCTATGCTCTGCCCCTGACTATAATAATTATAGCCTTCGGTTCGGATTAGCATATTATCATGTTATTTTATATACATGTTAACTTAGCCTTCCCGCTTAATCCCGCAATTTTCTGACGCCAATTATTCTTTCGCAATGAATTGACCTTTGTCATTTCTTTCTTGTTTTCTAGCAAGATTATGTAATCTCACATGCTCTCCTTTTAGCATTACTTTTAAATTTGAAACATCATTGTTTAATCTATTTTCATCTATATGATGAACATCGTATTCTGGACTAAGATATCTTTTCCCATCTACAATAACTGAATTTTCATCATTTAATAAATATTTTTCCGCAACAAGTCTATGTTCAAAAACACAACCATCTCCATTACAGAAAGGATGCTCTGGTATATATATTAAATAATAGCCATAAGAACTAACTCTTTTACCACCTTTCCATGAGGCGTTTAATTCTTTTCTTAAACCATATTGATGATTATTTTCTCCAGACATTCTTATTCTTTTATATTCAGCATCGCATTCTTTTGAACAAGATATATGTTTATATCTCATTTTTTGTGATGGTTTAACATGAAATTTTTTACCACATATATCACAAACGCAGTTTAAATAATCAGGATTACTTTCTCTAATTTGCTTTTGCAAATTATTCATACATTCTTTTGAACAACAATGATGTTTACTCGTTTTATATCTTTTAGGATAGCAAATAAATTCTTTACCACACCATTCGCATTTTAGTGTTAGTGCCAATCATATCATCTCCTTTAGCGTCACAGACACCAACACAGTTAGCAGGTCTCAATCCTCTTTTTGTTGCAATCCCAGACCTTGCAAAGATTGCTCCAAACCATCCAACAGGAAGCTCCATTGCAAGACCAGTCCCAATCATTACAGTAGCATGTGGAGGAATTTGAATATCTTTGTCAGTAGCGGCATACAAATCATATCCTGCTGAAAATTTACTTCCTCTTGTAGGAATCTTTGCTAAATCATTCAATCTTTTAAATTTTACATCCATATATATTATTTACTCCTTTAACTATAATCACTAATTACTAATATAATTCCAAGAACTATGGCAATAGCCAAACTTGGGATTCCATCTATTAATTCTTTTTGATTCATATAACAAATAAGATGCGCAGTCATTAAAGCAGTTATTACATTTTTCATTTTGTTTTATCCTCAATTTCTTTATCAGTTATTTTTTTAGGAAAAGTCCCATTAATAATTGTTGAAAATACTAAAAACCAAAATGCTCCTATTGTTGCAATTGTTGGAATTAGTAAGATGCACTGCGCTACTATCTTAATTGTTTCGTTCATATATTCTCCTTAATCTTTATATAGTTGATATTTTTTACTAATTTTATTGGCAATCTCATCCTTTAATGGAATAAATCCGACACAAGTTAGTGTTCTTCCAACACCGTTTTCGTCAACTTCTTCAGGCTCAAGTTCTGTATAGCAGTTATCTTTTATAGGAAAATAATCAACGCCCTCTTCAAGCCCTATTTCTTCAGCGATTTTATACACCTTTTCTAATTGATGCTTGTTTTTGGCTTCAAGAATTATTTTTGTGAATGAACCGCAAATCCATTCTTTATAAATATCTTCCGGAATGTAAAGAGAACATTTATAATAATTTATTGGAGAAACATACAAATCTGTCATTGTTCCACAAACACCATGTTTTATCGCATTAGTTAAGAATGCCATACTTGCATGAGCAACTTGAGCAGCCATTTTACCTTTAGACATATTTAAATCTTTACGAACTATGATAATTTGTTTCATAATATTCTCCTATAAACTACATACCACAATTTCAATATCTGTATCTGCAAAAACCTTTTCGATTAATTGTTTAACATCAGACCAGTTTTGTTTGTCTAGCCCACATCCTATGCGTGGCATTGCAAGTTTGGTTATATAATGGTCTTCGCATTGTTCTTTCATCCAGACTAAAGCGTTTTCAATTGCTGTTAATGTCGGTTTATCCCAATAGTTGCGTTTAGTAACAAGATTAAAAAATGTGTAGTCACTAAATAGAATAATCGAACCGCCTCTGAATCTTTCTTGCGTTTTGTCCCATCTTGGTATCCAAGATTCGGGGAACACATTAAAAAGTTTTTGACGTACGTCAAATAATTCATCGAATTTTTTAGCAATTCCAGCACCTAGTTTAAAATCTGCACTGATACAATGTACCAATGCATAATCATCTGAAACTGTAAATAGGTCTTTTTTAACTTCTTTTATTATCATTTTAATGCCTCATTCACCAATAAAATCAGAACATCAGAACAGCCATGCTCAAGATAATAAAGGAATTCATCTTTAGGAATTACAATTACTTCCTCGCCTTCAATTACAGAAGTAATAACCAAAACATCGAAAAAATGTCCTGTAGTATCATTAGATAATAAATGTTTTGCTGTTATTGCGTTACAAACTGCCAATACTTCTGTACCATCTTTAATCAATCATTTTACTCCTTTCTAAATTAAAGTCCTCTAAAGAACTCTTCACGAGCTTTCATCATTTCAGAATAACTAGTATCTCTTTCAACTACTGAATTAAAAGCAGTTATAATTTTATTTTTGATATTAATATCAGAATCAGTTTTAAGAATTGTTACCTGCTTGGTCTTAGAAGGATTGTCTACATTAGAAAAAGTTATAATATTAATTACTTCTCCAACTAGTGGTCTATATGAGCCATCCATTACTTTGATATTTACATTTACTTTCTTTTCATTTGCAAATTTTAAAAGTTCAAACATATATTTTATATACTCCTTATCGATTCTTTCGTCTTTCCATCTGAAATATAAATTTTACCATTAAATAAATTACAGATTTTTATGTTTTCTAGTTCAATTTGTTTTTCATTCCAATGAGTCAACATTAAAGAACATTTATAATTATTTTTACTAAGGAAATAATGAGGTGGACTAATATTATTTACCCAATCTTCATACAATCTATTTATTAATTGTTCATCATTAAAACAAGAAAATCTTAAACTGCCCTGACATGCATTGGGAATATTAGTATAGTCAATAATTGATTTATTAATATCTTCTACTCCACACTCATTAATCAGTTCTCCATCACCATGTCTAGTTAAATAAGTTCTTGATACATAACACACTTCTACATTTGCATTAATTATATTATTTTCAATTATATTATATGCATATTTCATTCCTGTATTAGACGGTGTACAAAAATCCCAATCAACTCTTGAACTTTGTCTTCCAATTAATAATCCTTGGCCATTTTCAAAAATGATATTTGAATATATTTTTAAAATTTCATCTCCAATTATGAAAGAATGGTCTAATACAAATTGTAGGTCATTTATAAAATGTGCTTTAATACCATTAAAATTTAAATCAATATTTTTTAATTTGTATTTATAATACTCTTCTATATTATTTAAATATTCCATCCAAAACTCATTCTTTTTATAAAAGAATGATATTCTACCTATTCCATAACCTTCATTATATCTTTCAAGTGTTTTCCAAAAACCATTACCACATGTATTATGAAGACCAGATTGTTCTCTTTCAGTTAAATTAGCTAAAATATCAAAAGGGGTAATAATTTTACAGTCTGGATGAATATATACGTTTGGTGTAATATCAAATTTATTTTGTAGAGTGAGATATTCATTGACGAAAGTAATTGGATTAATCGCAAAGTGCTCACTGATATAAGTATCTGCACCTTGGAAAGTACCAGAACTAAAATGAGAAAACACATGATGTTTACCATCAACTGTATCAACAGTATGTGCTCTTTGAGATGTGCCATTTGTTAATACACCAAGCCATTTCTCAGAAGGATTACAAAAATAATCTGTAGTTAATCCTTTGCCCTCATCACCGTAATTTGAACCTACAATAATTTTAATATTTTTTGTAGGCATTTCATCACCCCTTTCTTTTTTTATCTTTAATATTTTATTAAGCGGGGTGTTATACCAACACCCCTTATATATTTTACTTACCAACTAATTAAATTGGAATTATTATTTGTAGTCTCAACAGAATTTTCTGTAGAATAACCATTAACAGAATTTTCAATACACTTTACGATAGTACTTGGAAGTTCATCAAGAGTAGAAATTTTATAATTTTCTTTAAGTACATCTTTAAAAGTCTTATCTACTCTTGATTTATAAATCTGATAGCAGTCATCAAAATCATCAATTGCAATATGATAAATATCAAACTTTTCTTTTGTAAGTTCATACAAATCTCTTGTTTCTACATCAGCTTCCAGATTATCGCCTGTTATTTTCTCAAGAGGATATTTAGGAAGGTAGGGATTAAGAGGTTCGTCACCCATTGTAATAATAATACCCTTTTTACCACGCTTCCAACAATCAAGTTTAGTATGGTGTAGTCCAAAATACCAAGCAGCAGTATAAGATTCAAAACCATTACCACCACCACCATGTTCCATATAAACCTTATCAAGATGTTCTGCAATTCTCACATCAGATTCAAACTGAGAAGCCTGAATAGGAGCGCTGTCGTAAGCCAAATCACCAATACCCATAATCATAAATTCAATATCATTAAATTTATCATAAAGAGATGTAATAATAGTATTAAGACTCTGAGCTGTTTTAACACAAGCTCTTCCCATTGAACCAGTTACATCAAGACCAATAATTACTGGAATTGTGTTAGGGTGCTCTTCAGAATCACAACATTCACGAACTACTTTATAAGGTTTTAAATCTTTATGAATTTTTGTTTGTGTATAAAAATCCTGCAAACTATCAGATGTTACCATGCCTTTAGCATCAACAGTTCTTCCTCTGCTTGTTGAATACGCCGTAAAACTAGTTGTTGTAAAACTTCCACTACCCATTATTTATTCTCCTCTTTACTCTCTTCTGTTTCACCCAAAGAAAACATATTATCAAAATTAAACATGTTATCAAGTCCACCATTGTTCATCATAGATAACATCATCATGTTGCCCATCATATTATTCTGATTATTACCAGAACCATTTCCCATCATCTCAGACATCATCTTGAACTTAAGAATATTTTCAAATCCACCATTCTTTTTATCTTTGTTAAAATTAAACAAAGAGACAATCTTACCATAGAAATAAGTAGAACCCATAAATACATGACGCTCAGGAAGAATATTCTCAACTACAGAATCTTCATAATTAATAACTGTAATATAAGTATCGTTCACTTCAATTACACATTTTGGTACTCTCTTACCATTCTTACCAGTAGCAAGAATAATATCATTAACTTCAACTTTATTTGTAGGAATTACAAAAAAGAATTCCTCTCCAATGTCAAATACAAAACTATCACAGTTAATCAACCTCTTAGACTTAGTAGAATAAGATTTATAACCATTTGTAGTCCTAACAGCTACATTGCCATGCACATCCAACCTTACCAGACCTGCTTCAATCTTACCAAACATTCCATTAAAAATATTTGCTCCGTTCATTAATCCTTTTTCTCCTTTTGTTTTTTATTTACATGTTTCATTTTCTTTTTAAATCCCATTGTTCGTATTCTTCTATGAACAATAGAATCTATTTTTTTAATAAAGTCTTCAGCATTTCCAAATTTATTATTATAATATAACGCCAAAGGGTCTTTATTTGGTTTGATTATATCATAACTTAATCTATTGTCAAGTATATTATATATAAGTTTGCAAAATAAAGTTGGTCTTCCTTTATATTTCAATATTGGAAATATCATGATATAATTTTCTGCATCAATTGAATAATGAAATCCTAAATGACGAATATAATATATAGTTGGATTTGGTAAATAATATTTATTATTCATATTTTCATTCTTCTGTTTTAATATATAATCCACAATGACATTCACCTGTAGATTGTTCGAGGAACTCTTTACACATACAATAATTCTCTGGAGCGTCTACAAATTTACAGGGGCAAAGATTATTACGCTCCTTTAGCTTTGCCCTAATTTGATTAGCAAGTTCTTTATCTTCTGTTACTTTAATTTTCATATTATCATAACCTTTCTGCATATTGATTATCAGATGCAAGATTCACACCCAACACTTCATCATAATGTGGTTTTTGGTCTGGAATATAACGACCGTATTTAATGATTATATTTTTATATTGTTTTAATTTATCTAAATATGAAATATTATCTTTATAAATTTTGTTTTGTAATTCTTCTTTTGTATAGCCAGTATATATTACAACATCTGTTTGAAAAACAGCAAAAGCTGGAAGATGAAGTATAGCCAATAATTTAAGTACATCTTTAAAACTATCAAGAGGTTCTAGTCCAGCGCATACAATTGCTTCAGAAATATCATTTTCAAAGAATCTATTTATTATTTTATTATGCTCAATCTCAATATTAGACTCATTAGCAAGAGGACTGTTTTGACAAACAGCCCTCCCACATTCTTTATCGCATTTAAACGAACAATAAGGAAATGCAATTAACATAGAAGGTTTTTTATAATTTACAAAATCTTCATCTATAATTCCTTTAATTATCATAAATTATATCTCCGTTTTCATTTGAGCATATTCATACCATTTTCTGGTATCAAACTCTTTTTTTCTATCTTTTGAATATGACCTACGAGGCTCAAGGAAACCTACAATTCTTTGATAAGTGTCATATACAGGTTCTCCACATACTGGACAAATATCTGTACCAACAAATCCATGATGATTTTTACACTCATTTAAACGGGTATTAAATGCAAAATAGAACACGTTTTGTTTTGCAATATAATTTAACATATCCCATGCTACATCTTTATTGGGGAAATTTTGTCCCAAATTTATATGCGCTATCGCTCCGCCCGAACATTTAGCATCAAGAATTGAACTTAACCTAAGTTTTTCTTGAATCGTGCATTTTTCAGAAAGTGGAATCCATTGATTAGAATAAATAAATTTCTCATTCTTTTCATAAAGTAAATTATCTTTTTGACACAAAATTACCGCAGCTCGTTCTGCTGGAACTGATTCAATGTTAAAAGAATATTCATTTGTAAAACTATCTTTCACATCATTTAAAACTTTAAATATCTTATCAGCAAATTCAATCCCTTCCTCAGTATATGACACATTGCCAAATTCATCTTTTACCGTATAACCAAATCCTTCGATTACTTCAAATAAGCCCAAAATACCTAAAGTACAATATTGTTTGGAAATTTCAATACCACCATCGCAATAATTAGGGAGTAATCCTTTTTCAATATTTCTTTCTATAATATGTCTTATTACATCTAATGTTTTACAACAAAGAAGACTTCTTTTTTTCAAAATATTTAAATATTTTTTTTCATTAAATTCTGATTCATATGCGATTCGCATAAGATTAATTGTGTTTACTTTAATAGAACCTATAGACAGTGCAGTGCCGCCTATTGAGTTTATAAAAGCATCAAGTTTTGTAGTATCAGACAAAAGGCGGCAGCAATTACTCAATGTGCCAACATTATCACTCTGAAAGAAATTACTATCATTCCAAGTTGTATTATGGTCTGAGCACCATCTTGCGAAATCTTCATCTACAAACTTACCATCTTTAAATAACAAACTATATGTTAACACAGGGAAAGTAAAAAGATTATCTGTCCTAATATCGGACACAACCTCCATAAAAATCTTTTGATGGTTAATAAATTCTTCTTCATAATCAATCGCATATGTACCATCGGGAAATTCTACACCACCAAACAGTGCTTCATAATAATTTCTATCAAAGATTGAAACGTTAACAAATGCACTCTGGTCTACTCTTAAGAATGGCTGATTAATTCTATAAATAAATTTTTGGAAACATTGACGAATATAATAATCTGGGTCTTTTAAATAATATCCTTGTTCAATATCCTTTTTCCAAAAATACATTGTCCATAAAAGAACATTTGGAATACCACATGCTCCTGAACTTCTATTACTAAAGAAAGAAATAAATTCAATTACATCATCCAAAAAAGTAGTAAGATGTTTAGGCGGTTGATTATTATATCCATTTAAAAAGAACAATCCTTCAGTAGCTAATCTTGTCAAATCATATGCATAACAATACGGTTTAAAAGTGCTTGAAGGAGCATCATGTAAATAAAATCCACCAGAATATTCTGTTTCAAGCCATTCTTTTGCAGTTCTTAATCCATATTTTTTCTTTAATTCAAAAAAAATTTTATTGAATGCGAAAAGTTTATCTTCTGATTTTCCTCTTTCTCCTAATAAACTGCAAATATCTTTATGATGAGCATTAGCATTACCATCAATAGTAACATCTGCAACATTCTTATCAATAAAACCATCAATAAAATCAGAAAAATTTAATTGAGATTCATGAAATCCATTAAGTATTTCAAAATCTTCTCCATATTTAGCCTTATTCATTTCTAAAGCTTTTTCAAAGTCTTTATTTACTTTAATATCAATTTTCATCTTGTTTCCCCCTATTTTTTAACCAATCAATAGCATCTTTAAATTCAAGAAACTTGTCATCAACTTTAAGAATAGGAGCAGACATAAATCCTTTTTCAATTAAAGTATCAATATCATCAGAAATATTAAACTCAATCCCATCATTATGTAATTTTTTCTCAAGCACCTGACATTTGGAACACCCAGTACTATACAATGTTATCATTTAATCATATCCTCCTAATAAATTATAATATTTTATAATCCTTTTAATCCTTATAATATTTACAAGCTTTGAATGTATTCGTCAATAATATCAACAACATCTCTTAATTCTGTACCGCTATTATTAAAAACACATTTATCAGCGTAATATTCAAATGCCACAAAATCATTTTCATCTGTTTCAATTCGTCTCTCTACTTCTTTAGGATTGTCTCCTCTACGTTTGAGACGTTTGCTTATTGTACCCGAATTTGCTCGTAAGTATATAATTTTCGCATTAATTTTTTTACTTCGAGACTCTTTGGTAAAATCCTCTATGCCCGAAGGTGTCAAAATAATTAGTCGATTTTCGCTATTGTTTTTAGAACTGAGCAATTCATTTTTAGGTGAACCATAATACCATATACCTTTTACAGTATCATATTCTTTTGTTTCAAGGAAAAACCCCTGAGATTCTTTTTCTTTAAACTCTTTTTCAGAAATAAAATAATATGGATTCCCCTGTGATTCATGTTGTCTCATAGGACGAGTTGTGTATGTTTTAATTCTTTTATAACCTCGTCTGCAAAGTTCATTAACAACCGCATCTTTACCCGAACCGCTTTTTCCCGCAATTATAATTAGTGCCATATTTTATTCCTCACATTTACAAACTTGGTCACATTCGCAGATTAGTGTTGCCTTATTTAATTCATTTAAAAAATCAATAATACCGCACATTCTCATAACAGATTCTGCTTTGTCTTTATCACTTGTTCCATATAATACATCTGTTTCATCTTTTAAAAGAGATAATCCAATCTCAACTATTTCATCATAATCAATCTTTTTTCTGTTCTTCATTTACAGTCTCCTGTTCTTTGTTTTTAATATTATTATCTTCTTCTTTTTCCATGAAAAGATGATAATCATTTTCTTCAGTACACATATATTTAAATAATGTCCAACTAGTTCCTTCGTTGGCATTTAAATATCTTCTACATTCTTCTTTTTTAGGACAATTATTTTCTTCTTGTGCGCAACAAATATAAAATAACATATCAAATCTCTTCCTCATATGCTTTCTGAGCTTTTTCATATGTATCAAATAGATACTTATTTGCTTCTTCTAATGTAATAAAAGGATAATTATAAAAACATACCACAGGAGAAAGTTCATTATTAATATCTCGCACTATTTGTAATTGCATAACTAATAATCGAACAACCCCATATGAAGTTACTAAATAAACTGTGTCATTTGGGCTACAAGGGAATTCAAATTTACATGATGTCATTTTATTTTCCTCCACTAGTTAATAAAAACCATTTCATCCAAAATGGAAGGTCTGATGTAAGGATTTTAAAAGCTCCTATTATACTAAAAATTATTATCAACACTGCTAATATTACAAAAGCAATATACATAAAAATCACAATATCATTCTGGTATGGTTTTCTTATTTTCATTTTTCAATACCCATAATTTCTTTTACATAAGGAAGATTCTTAAGAATCTCTACAAATTCATTCCACTCATCAAGTCTATGTCCTGTACGTTCCTTGATGATTTTAAATACAACCTCATAAGACATACAAATAGTGCGTCTTTGGTTGTAAGACGAAGGGAGAAGTTGAATTAACTGCCACCAATCTTCTTTATCTTTTGTCTCTAAATAAATATCTCTTAATTGATTTAGATGTTCGACAGTTAAACGTGCAACATCATACGGAGATAAATCAATCTGAATATATGTATTTCCATTTACAATATTATAAATAACAGAATCTGAACAACCATATCTTTCAGCTATTTCCCTTTTAGTACACCCATCTTCAAATAATATCTTTATATCTTCCACATCTTTTGCTGAAAACTTATGAGCAGTCTGTGCTACCTTATATCGTGTATACCCATCAATCGTCCTTAAACCATTTTCAAATGCGTGTAAAGCGTTTTCGCTCTTTGTAACCCACTCTAAATTTTCAACATAATTATTCCACTTATTTCCGTCCTTATGGTTCACTTCTGGTAAATTATTCGGATTCGGAATAAATGCTTCTGCTACTAAACGGTGTGCATATACATTTTTACCTGATAATACATATTTTTTATAATTGGATGAATTAACACAGGGCTTTAATTGTTTCTTGCGCCTTATACTCCAAACATTTCCTAAATTACTCACCATATAATTTGGATATTGTTCTATGGTTTTCCACACCTCTTCAACATCATCAATAACAGGGTCAAAATATTCACGTTCATCTTTCCCAATTAAATGTTCAAAACTAAAGTCTGAAACATCGAACGGTTTTTCTGTTAGGCGATGCATAGTACTACATGATACTTGAGACTTACCAACTGTATATCTGTCCATTTCTTTCCACCAGTACAGAGGTGCCATAATATCCATCCATACATAAATCATTCTTGCATATGTTCTATGCTCAGTACCAGCTTTGTACAAACGTTGCATAAGGTCTAAATCATTTTTACCAATAACATAATCTCCTCCATCAGCAATTGGATTATTACAAATATTAGGATATTCGGCATATTGACATCCGTCACAATCTTTGATATCTCCGCAATAATCGCTATCACTTTTATTCCAACTGTTCATGGGATTTCTTGCTGCTTTTGTAGCGTGTTGGAAACCATATACATCCGTATTTTCTACTTTAATCATATTAATTTACTCCTTATCTATATCTTTCTACATTTTATTATATTATATACTTGTTAAAAAATCAACTTAGGATGTGCTACTTCATATAAACAATCCTGAAGGTGGGTTTGTTTTGTAGAAACACCTTGTTGTGCAGTTGCATATCTTAGTGCCCCTGTTTGACAAATTAGATAACATTTTTTCTGTGCTCTGGTAATTCCAGTATAAACAAGCTCTCTAGTGAGAAGAGCATATGACGAAAAATCCAAACCAAAAATCACATATTTACTCTGACTGCCTTGGTATTTATGAACTGTAATAGCATATCCCAGTTCAATCCCATTCCATGCATCTTCGGGAACATCGACATTCCCAATTCCTATAAAATCAATTGTAATAATTCTTGAATCTAATTCTTCATTATAACTGATTGATTTAATTGTCCCAATATTACCATTATAGATTGGGGTTTGTAGTCTATAATTATTAACTGTGTTAATTACCTTATCTCCTTCTCTAAGAATAAAAGGATTATTATTTGATAACCTTGTTATTTCTTTTTTATTCTTTGAAGCAGGATTATATAATTCTTGAATTGTATTATTTATTTTATAAGTACAAGCGTCCCCTCTGGTTTTAATTGGAACAATAATTTGGCAATCCATAATATTAAAATCTTTTTGAGCCATCAGTTTAGAAAAAATTTCCATTACTTCATAAAATGTATTACTACTATCAGAATAACAGTGAAGTTCTAGGTCTTGAAGTTCTCCTCTTGTCTCAGTGCCAACCCAATCTTTGGGTACTATTTGTTTACTATTTCTAACAGCGACACTCTGTGTAATAATAGCTGATTTAGCGGCTTGTCTATGGATTTTGGTTAATTCAATTGTAGGAATTTCAGCAGAATGAATCATATCATAAGCTACATTACCACATCCGATACTTTCCAATTGTCCCGAATCTCCAAGACAAATTAATTTAGCACCATCTGGAATTGCTCTTAATAAATAATAAAAGATTTTAGCATCGACCATTGAAATTTCATCAAGAATATATAGATTATAAGGTAATTTATTATCTTGATTAAATTCAAATCCTTGATATTCATTTGCCCCTTTAGGATAACCAAGAAGTCTATGAATTGTATATCCTGTTTTATCAGTAATCTCACTCATTCTTGAAGCGGCTCTTCCAGACAATGCACACATTACACTTGAATAATTATTAAGAGCCTCAAGAACGCCTGAAACTACAGAAGTTTTTCCAGTTCCTGCCAGACCATGGATAACAGTAACATTATTATTTAAAACAGCTTCAATACCATTCATCTGTTCTTCAGTAAAATCCCATCCTTGTACTCTTTCAAGATGCTCAATACGCATTCTCCAATCATTACAATAAATATTGGATTCAGCATTTCTGATTCTAATCAACTCTTCAGCAACTCTATATTCAATCTTATAATATTTAGATAAGCCAATCTTATCTTTATCCTCATTCCACCATAATTTATTACCAAGGTCTCTAATAGCCATAGTAATATTTTCATCGGGGATTTCTTCCCCAAGATTATCAAGAATAGCTCCCAATAATTCATCTGGAGTAATCCACGAATTACCATTTTCACCACATAAATTAAGATAATAAACTATATAAGCACCAATTCTCATAGGACTATCAGGTTTGATATTACCAGCAAGTGCAATTTCATCTGCTCTTTTCCAACCAATGCCATCTACTTCATTAACAAGAACATATGAATTTGTTTTAACTTTTTCTATAATTAAATCTGGTGAATTATATCTGTCCATCAAACGCTTAATCATATTATTAGTTAAACCATAATCTTCAAGCTCAACAAAAATTCTTGCAATATTAATATTCTTTTTAAATTTACGAATCCACAAATCTGCTGTTTTAATACCACAGCCTTTAATTTGCACAAGCTTTTCTACATCTTCTGCATCTAATACAGAAAATGGGTCATCATATACATCATACATAGCTTGTACTTGACTAGGAGTAAAAAGATTGAGCAAAAATTTTTGTCTACCGCTTTTATCATTTTTATCAAATGACACATCACTATAAATTGATTTAATATTATATTGTCTACCCCATTTAGGGTCTTCTACATAATCAGCAATGATTATATAAGTCGCACCCAATACTGGTTCAGGCATAGTGCCTTTAAAAATCATTCCATTTTTATCACCGATAAAATCACCTTTTAATACTTTATCAATGGAGCATACAATGATGCCCCATTGGTCTCTATAAAATCTAATTCCTTCTATTTCAGCTTTAACTTTTACACTCATTTTATACCTTTGCTCTTTCAGCTTTTAATTCTAATGTTCCGTCTTCGTTTATTTTTTCAATCAAATTAATTCGATGCTTATAAATTGTGTCATTGTATATCCAAGGAATAAATTGTTCTCCTCTTCTATAACCACTTACTAATAATTTATTTCCACGTTTTAACCAACTACCTTCAATTGTCTTCTTTTTACCATCTTCACCAATTTCTGAAATTGTTTTATTATAAAAAGCATAATGACCTTTACTAAATTTAATATTTACAAGTCCATGTGTAGTTAATAATGCAACAGAATGATGATTATTATCAGCTTGAACAACCGTTCCTGCAATACGAAAAATAGTATATTTAGGTACTGCTTTTGGTTTACCATCCACATATCTTGTATAAAATTCATATGCAATCGGTTCTTCTGGAAGTTCAAAGAAATTAACAATACCATATATTTCTTCAGGAGTATTTTTTAATTCATGGTCTTTATCATAGTATGTTAAAGATTCCATAGACCAAGCATCAGTTGTACCATTTGCATGTTTATTCCACGCCTCGTCAAATAAAGCTTGATTATATTTATTAATAGCATCATCTGAATTAAACCATTCTTTTAACGGTTCTATCTTCTTATCAATTTCTTTAATGAATTTCTTTTCAGATAACACATAAAATCCACCAACTACATCTACAATACTATCTTCAGTAAAATGTTCTTTAAAAAATTCTTGAGAAGGTTCATCTAAAATATAATGTCCATCATGATAACCTTTTTTTGGAATTTTAGGTTTAGTCGGGTCAATCCATTTTTCGTATAATCCTTCATCATCGAGAACATATTTTTTAAAATTAACCATTTTAACTGCAAGATTTAACTCTTCTGGTATCAGGTTATGCTCTACAATTTTATTAAATTGAGATAGCGTCAAACTAGCAACAGGATTAATGCAATACTTAGACAAATACCACTTCATGGTTTCTGTTTTATCTTCAGAATCAATCTCAGTAAAGCAACCACCTTTTATCAGCTTAACCATTTGTGAGTTTTTAATAATCTTTGTATCAATCATTCTTGTAGCAAAATCTTCCATAGATTTAAAAGGACGATTTTGAATAATTGATTGAGCGATGTCATCTCCAATACCATTCATAGCTTTTAATGCAAAGATAATACGATTATTTTTTTCATCTGGAGTAAATCCAAACTTAGCTTCATTAATTAAAGGAGGGGTTACATTAATACCAGATTGGATCATATTATTAATTGCAATACCTACTTTACCGTAATTCGTGCTGCCATCAAGCTCTTCGTCAGACATACTATCAACAATAAGATTGGCACAATTCCAATAAATAATAGGATATTTATATGCCATATTCATTTCTTGAACAGCAATTGTTGAATATCCAAGGATATGAGGGAGAGAAAATGAATATTGCAACTGAGGTTTAACACACTCTTTCCATACATAATCCAACATATTTTGAGATGTTCCATTTTCTAAACCCTTTTTATAAAAGTTTTCTTCTGCCTGTTTATGAAGAGCAACTTTCTTTTTTGCAATTAGTTTTCTAAGAACATTCGCTTCTTTCATCGAATAGTTAGAAATATTTTTATCCATTGAAAGATTCATAACATCTTCTTGCATAGTAGACATACCAGAAGCATGTTCAAGATATTTTTTTATTATATCTTTTTCTTCTGAGGTCAGATGGTATTTATCCATTACATCATACCATTCTTGAATATTATTTTTATATTTAACATATATATCAAGAGGCTGTTCCCCACCAGATTCTCCGCTCATAAGACGCATAACTGCATTAGCAACACCAAGTTCTGTAAGTGAACGTGGTTTGATTTTTTTTACAGCTTGAGCACCAACGTCAGTCATAAATTGGAAAAGATTTACTATCTCATGATTTTCAGCCATTTTCCACATTTTTTCAGAAGAATAATCTAATACATCTGGATGAAAATATTTATTATAAGTTTTTAATAATGAACCTTGCCAATCAATATAACCATATTCAACTAACAAATTCATACATTGGTGCATAGCATCAAGATTATTTATTGTTAAATAATCATATTTTAATCCACCAGCATATGTTGAATCATCCATGTCCCATTGGGTTGTTGGCTGTCCGTTAGTGGCTTTCATCATACAATTTAATTCATAATAGGGATTTTCAAAAATGATAACTCCCGATGCATGAATTGTTCTTCCACAAACCATTCCTTCAATACTTAATGCCGTTTCAATCAATCTATTATATTTCTTACATTCATTAATAAATTCTATATTTGGTTTATTATCTTCATCTCCATATACCATTACAGAAAGCGGTGTTAATTTTCCACGTACAGAAGGAATTAAACTAGCAATATATTGGGCTTCATCATTACTAACTCCCAATCCTCTAGCGCTAGTTAAAATAGCTGATTTTGCTCCCTCTGTTCTAAATGCACAAATATTTAGAACCTTGTCCTCACCAAAATTCTTTCTTGTTGCTTCAATGATAGCTTGTCTTTTAGATTTTTCTGAATCAATATCAACATCCTGTCACACCCCCAATTTCTTGGTACTTTAACGCTGATTTAACAGCGGGTCTAGACTATCTCTCCTAGCACTAATGGTGCTAGTGGTGACACTTCCAATCAGTGCCTATCTCTGATTGTACTTCCTTACGGAATAGTCGTTACACGTTTCCTTATCTGCTCCAATAATATCCTTTATATAATTCTTTATTTTTAATTGCTTTTATTATTCCTGAATGACCTTTTAATCCTAAATACTCTAAAGCAAGCTCCATAGTATTAAATCTATGAATTAATTTGGTCATATCAGAATCTTCATATTGATAAACAGGTTTTCCATTTTTTGCTTTTTCTCCTGTATTACCATAATTACCATTCTTTTCTCCACAAGTAAGACCTTTACGATTTTCAGACATTTTCTTTTTTGATTCTTCAGAATGCTTTTTACCATACATTGGATTGTTTTCACCTTTAGAATACACACTTTGTCGTTGTTTAAAAAGTTCTGTCTGATATTTATAATTATTATTACGCCTCCATTGTTTATAATTTTCTTTATTTATTTTATCAATATATAATTGATAATCTTCAATTTCAGATTGTGATTCTGGAATATTGTAATATTCAGGATTATATATAACTCTATTATCACTTCTATACTGATTATAATATTGATAACATTCTTCTTTAGTACCAGATATCAATACTTCTTCTGATACATTTTCTGGAAGGGCAATAGTAATTAATCTTTTTAGTATTTCATCTTTAAAATATTCATCTTTAAGGTCTGATTGTGTAATTAAAATATATTTTTTATTATTGATATTATTAGTTAATTCAATTACTCTATAATCTCCATTCATATAATTTCCTCCTTTTTAGAAATTATAGAGCAGATAATTATTTCGCACGGTATTACCTGCTATCTTACGAAAGACCGTAGGCTCTCTTAGTCAGCGTATTCATCTTTGCTTATTTAACTGATACCGTTAGCACAATTTAAAACTGTACACCCGTTGGCACGGTTCATCACCAAAGCCCAATGTTACTTAGGCATTTCTGGTCTACTTTCATGTCGCTTATACTTTATATTTCTATAAAGGCTAGACTATATCTCACTCCTTATATAAGGAGAACTGGCGCTTCGAATGGTATCTATCTCCACCCTACATAATAGTCGTTTGACCTTCTTGTTATAAAACAAGCTTGGCACAGGATTATCGTATTTTTTCAAACTTAGACTTCCCCTGTTAGCATATTCATTCAATACCATTTCCTGTATTTACTGATTGCGTTGAATATACACCTTTTAGATAAAAGTTCACCAGTTACGCAATACTTTGTTACCAAAGCACAGCCCTTAATAATATTTCCTTATTTACTTACCACTTCTATTTTTACAATCTATATATTTAATATATTTTCGGTTTAAATAAATAGATGCATCATCATAAAGCTGATTTAAATATTTTGCAACCAAATTATTCCCACTATAATCCATTCTATATACAGGTACATCTTTTTTATTTGCTAGTCTGATTGTATTATGACTCCATCCCATTTTATCTCTGAAATGTTCTAATACTTGTTTTGTAGATACTATATTCATTTTATAATTGTTAACAGATTTATCAAACCATATACTCCCATTGCCATCAAAAAATCCTCTTACTAAATGATGGTATAAATTATCAGGAATTAGATAATCTGGAGGAGGATTTAATGTTAAAGATTTTTTTTCTGTAACATTTAATTTATATAAATCTACAATTACCTGTTCGCTTTGTATCGCAAAACTATAATATATTTTATCTTCAATAATATTTTTTCTCAATGGATTATTACTATGCATCGCATTTAAGAAAAATTGCACTATATATTTATCAGACTCTTGTAATGTTATTTCTAATCTTTTATCATATATACACCCATCAGCCATTATAAAACCTAATATATAAGCTTTAGCTTCAGAATCAATATTATGAAAGAACAAATCGTCAACTGTCCAAATTCTTTTATCAATCTTTTGTTCAGTTTGATTACGTACATCACAAATGACAGAACTTTTACTTCGTCCAAACATTTGCGCAATTTCTGCACTACTAAACCCAAGTTCCTTCATGGTAATCATTTTCAAATCTATTTCATTCAACATACTCACCTCATTCTATAAGGCAAGTAAACTTAGGAAATATTATTATTTAAGGTGTCTCCAATATGGAATGTTTTGTTTGTAAGAATTTATCTGCTGAAGACCTATCAAATAAGCTGTATAAAAGGATGCAATTGAACCTCTAGATACACCTACCAAAGATTCTGCATCTTCCCACATTATTTTTTGTTCAATAAATAATGCGGTAATATAATAATTTGAAATTTTATCATGTATATTTTCACTAGATAACCATACAGCTTTTAATTCTACATCAATACGATGCAGCATTTTGTTTATTTCTTCTTTAGATAAATCTTCGTTATACTCTTTTTCCAACCATCCTTTTTCAATTAAATATAAAAAATACCTATCATGAATATCATCTGAATAAGCAAATTTTTTTATATACTCGCATTCATCATAAACTTCTGAAAAAAAATGTTTCATTTCAAATTCGGGAATAGGCACTTTAGGCACAATTTGAGTATGATTCAAATCAAAAAATTCAATCTTATCAGCAATCTTACAAGTATTATCTAAAGCGATATCAACTTTATCTGCACCAATTTGTTTATCCATCCATTGATGAATTTCTTCTGCATCCATAAGATAACATGTTCTATAGAATTCTCCAGTCTCACGACTATCTTCTTCTCTACTATTTAAATAAGCAGTATGAACATCTCTTTGGTCAGCAGACAAATAATGAGCATCAGTTGTTATAATGTAAGGAATATCTAATTGTTCACTTATTTTAATTATTACCTGATTTACTCTAACCTGTTCATCACAATCGTTAGGTTGCATTTCTAAATAAAAATTTTCAGGCAAAAAGATATCCTGACACCAATCAATAAATTCTAAACACTTAATAGGATTATCCTGAAGTATCCAATGTGCTAACTCTGATCCGATACATGCACTCTGTGCGATTATATGTCCTTTTTCATCTCCAATAATGCTTTCTAATTGATGTTTCGCAATAGGAGTTCTACACATTTTTCCAGTATAAAAGCTATTTTCCCATGCTTTAGAACTAATTTGACGAATCTGTTTACCACCAATTTCGTCTTTGGCAATTAAAATAAAATGATAAAATTTTGTTTGTCTAGGAATATAGTTGTCTCTTACATCTTCAATTGAATCAACTAAATAAATTTCATCTCCAAGAAATATTCGAAAATCAGAACCTTGTTCTTTAAGTTTCTTCTGAATTTGAATTGCTTTAATCCATCCACAAAGAGCTTCGTGGTCTGATACAGCCACTCCTTTCATTTTGAGAGAAATGGCTGTGTCAATTAAATCTTTTAGTTTATTTGTGCTGTCGAGAAAACGGATGTTTGAGTATTCCGTATGACAATGCAGACTATAATAACTCATGTATCATTACCTTCTTTATTTTTTATTTCTTCAACTCTTTCAATTATTTTTTTAAAATATCTATAATAATAGCACCCTTCATCTGGTGGACTAACTCGACACGCCGCTGTTTTACAATTGCAAATCTTTAACAGTTCACACTCTTCTCCTAAAATTTCCAACATCTATTACCTCACTTTTAAAAAATCAACTTTCTCTGTTTCTTATCATTACTATAATTACTATCTTCTATTTTATTTACATCTTTGTTATTTGTCAAGTCAAGTACATTGAAACGCTTATTAATGTCCCACCTTTTCTCATGGGGACTCCACAAGCTATAATATTCACATTCATTTTTAAAATCTTTGTTTTTAGGATTATTTTTATTATATGGGCAGTACCAACAAAGAGGCGTAGGACTAGGTATATAAACTCCACTCTCACCATTCTTATCAATATTATCTAATACCATATTTAATTTCTTGACAATCCTCTTACCAAACCCAGAAGTCAGTGCATTCTGTTCTTGGTTTAACAAAATAAATTTATAATCACATTGAACAGGTAATTTACCAAAATTATTTAACATACCCATACAATAAATACTAAACTGTTGACTAGTTGGAATCTTATTACTCGGGAAGATTTTTTTGGATGTTTTAAAATCAACTGTCTTCATATCACCTTCAGTATTAATTAAAATAGCATCAATGAACCCATGAATAATAGCTCTATTATTAAAAACAAATTCAAAATCATATTCTTCTTTAAAAGGAATCCATTCATTATAATTAAAACTATTTATATATCCATGCAACCCTTTGTCAAATTGTCCCATTTTCCAACCATATGTATGTCCTTCTGAATCTGGTTCATACCATTCTTCAAAATATTTTTTACTTAAATCTTTAATACCAGAGATTTTTTTATCAGTATCACCATACTCAAGTAAAAATTTTAAATCTTCATAATTAACTATTCCTTCTTTCCACATTTGACTGGCGTTTTCGTACACCTTATGTGCTAGAGTGCCAAGCTCTAAAGCCAATGTAGTCTCATTTGATCTCTTGCCCTGTTCATATTGTAATGAATATCTGTACGGACAATTCTCATACACCTCTAATTTTGAATGTGAATAAGTCGGTAATTTGTTTCTATCCTCTTCAGTTACAGAACGGACATAATCTTTTAAATATTCTGCTTCTATTATATTGTTATACATATTTAATCATAATCCCTCCATTTTTTAATACTATCCATAATAATTGGATATTCATGTCCTTGACGATAAGAAGCATTATAACTAATAAAATCAGCGGCTTCTTCTTCTGTCATATTATCTTCTTTCATTAATGATTTAATCATTAAATCATAATCATATACTGCTTGGTTGTCCCAAGTAACTCCAATTAATGCTCCTTCATATGATGGATTATCAAATATAATCACATCATCATATCCTAAATCTAATAATAAATCTCTATTTGTAATATCGCTTATGTCTTACCTAAAGCCTCATTTACATCTTTCATAGTTATTAATATTTTTTCTTTCATTAGTTCTATTAAAGTATCTTTCCCCTTATCTGTAGGAGAATCCTTATATCCAAGTCTATCTTTTTTATCTAATACAAGATAAACCCTACAGTAAGGTACTAAAGGAGCTACTTTTTTAATTATCTTTTGATAATATGCTGTAGCTTCAAATGAATCTGCTTCTTCATAATCTCTGTCAAATCCAACTATTACTTCTTCCACTTTTAATTCTTTAAGTATAATCTTAATTTGAGTAAAAGTGATATTAAATCCACATAATCCAACTACAAAGCTATCATCTCTAAAATAAGAATAAGCTTGTAACACAGATTTTTCTGCTTCTACGAGCATAATCTTTTTACATTGTTTTATTTTATCTTTAACTACATGCAAACCATATAGATTACTTCCTAATTGATGACTTAAAAATTCTCCATTTATATATAAAGGAACATATTTGCCAAAAACTTGCGCATCATAATCGCTTAAATATCTTCCTCTGATTCCAATTAATCTTCCATTCATATCTCTATGAGGAATGGTAATCTGATTTGTTAATCCATAGTAACCAATCTCAAATCTTGATAAAGCTTCCCGACTTATATGTTCATCCAACCATCCCTGATAAGGGACATACCAAAATATCTCTAATATATTCTCATTAATCTCTGTCAGATTAGGAACATTTTTAGTATTCTTTTTAATTGAATTTAATCTATTAATCCATTCAAAATCTGTAATAGTTTTTGTAGGTTCTTCTGGAGTTCCTTCATATGATTTACCAGTTATCTGCGCTATCTTAGCAAGTGCCTTAAACCATGTAAGATTATGACCTTTCAATCTTGATGCTCGAATAACCAATTCAATTATTCCATAACTATCTGAACAGGTGTAGCAATGGAACAGGTGAGAATTAGTATAATAGATTAGTTTATGAGGACTATCACCACCATGACAAATTGCTGTCGAAAAAAGTAAATTCCCCTGAGAATCCTCTTTATACTCAGGACTTCCCATCTCAGTACAAATTTTAATTATATCTTCTTTAGTAAGTGAATTGAGAATTGCATCCTTATCTAAATATGGCATTCTTTAACCCCCTTACCAATCAAATGTTGCTTTTGTTTGTACTGGTTCATCATCATCCTCTTCAACTGGTGCATCTTCTACTCTGCTTGCTAATACAGAATGTTCTTGAATTTTTGCTTCTACCTGTTCAATCTGAGTGAAATCAATATCAATAAGATTAAAATCAAAATCAGTTACAAATAATGCTTCTTCATCCATTGTGCCAAGATTAGTCTTACTCCAAATAATAATATGTGTTAATCTTCCTCTTCTTACCTTATATACCCAATGCCCAATATCTGGCATAGGAATATTAAACTTTCTTTGAAGAATACTTTCAAGTTTATCCTGTTCTGACCTGCTAGGTCTCATAGAAATAATGCCCACATCCAATTTATTGGCGAGAGCTTTACTTCCAGCAAGAAGATTTTGGTCTTTATATGTAGCCATTTGTGCTTCACCATTAAGCTGAGAAGCAGTGAAAATAAATACATCAAGTTGCTGTGCAATTGTTTTAAGTTCTGTAGCAAACACAAGTAACAACTGATGTTCTTTTAGTCCCATTCTTGATTTACCATTAATCTCAGACATAAGTCTCAATGAAGTGCTGATATAATCAAAGAAAAAATACTCTACACCAAATTCTCTATTATATTTTTTAATTATATTTTTAATATCTTCAATAGAAAAATCTGGTATATGAACAATATATAAAGGACTTGATTCAATATATTCAATAGCCTGTTTTACTCTTTCAAGTTCACCTTTTTCGTATGTTCCATAAAGGATATGTTCCTCATTTACTTTACTGATTGCTGCATAAAGAATAGTTTGAATCTCATCAACTGGCATCTCAGTCGTAATATAAAGAGTAGGCTCAGATAATCCTGTATAAACATATTTTTTCTTTTTAATATCATAAATATAAGGTACTGCCATCTTACAGGCATCTCCAGCAGCTAACCTCGACTTCCCCTGTCCCTGAAGGAGAGACCTCATATATAAACAACCTTTTCTCGCACCTCTTGCAACTGTATTTAATCCATTATTATTTAATGGTAATCCCACATCTGGAATTTTCATTAAATCTTCAATCAATTCAATACCACCATCAGCTGCTTGAACTTCAGTGGTAAGAGTATTTGTACAATACTTCATCGTAGGATTGATAACTAAACTGGATTCAACCATTGATACAATATCTTGTTCAGTATAATTATCAAATTTCTGCTGTTCTTCATTAGCATGAAATTCATCTACTGAAGTATCATAAATAAATTTAGTATCTAATCCTTGCTTTTCATAATATCTAAGCAATGAATATTTTCTAAGCCTGTGATAATAATAATCATAATTCTCAAGACTACTTAATTCTTTGATATTATTTAAATATTCAAGCCCTCTATTCTCTTGAAATATTCTATATTGGTCTTTAAAACCGCTAAGATATGAATCAATAGCAAATTCATCAATTGTTTTACAACCTTGCATACTAAGATTATAAATAGCCACAAATAATAAATCATAGAAAGTTTCTGTATTAAAATCTTCTCTATCAAGTGGTCTATCTATATCTTCTACAAGGGTAGGGTCTTTCATTAAACACCCCAATGTATTAGCATATGCTCTTTTATCTGTTAATGCTTCGTACATTTATTCCTCTTCTCCAATTGATGTTATATCAATTTGTTTTCGTTTCTTATGTTTTGGGTCTATATAAATTATTTTATTTTTATACATCCCATTAATATCTTTATTTTTATTATTTTCTTCAACTTGTTTCACTGCATGATAATGTTTTTCTGCTTTATCATAATAATAAGGAATCAGACCTACTATATCATCAGTAAATTCTTTTTCAAGAATATTATGCATGTAAGTTAATGTTTGATACATTTTCTGATATGTGAAATCATATTGTTGAATATATTTTTCAGTAACTGCATACACTTTAGCAGGAAGTTTATCGCCAATAAATTTTCTTAAATAATCATAATATAATTTTTTTTGAATGTACTGTTCTTCAGTAATAGAATCTTTTAATTCTGCTTTTGGCTTAGGAGGTCTCCCCTTTTTCTTTTTTGCTTTTTGTTCTGCTTTTTCTTCGAGCTTTTCAGTTTTATCCACATGAACCGCTTTAACAGCTACTCTAAAACAAGCGCTATGAGCATATCGTCCTTTATAAGGGACTGAATCATTATTATCTTCTATTGGTTTACCACATAGAAGACAAACTCTTTTTCTACCTCTAGGCATTACCAATCAACTCCTGCGAATTCTTTAAAATATTCAAGCATCTTATCTTCTTCTGGGAAGAAAGGGTCTATTTTCTTTTCGGAAAATACCCATCCTAAAAAATTAGACATAAGTTGACCGAATCTCCAATCTGGAAATTGGGTTTTGTGAATTTCTCTTAATTGAAAATAAAAACTATCAAGTCTATTTGGGTCTCTCATTTAATTCTCCTTTAAATGTTTTCAAATTCTTTTTGTATTTCTTGTATTTTTGTTTCATTTTTAAATCTTTGCTGAACTAAAAAATTAACTAAATCACCATAATCAACAGTTCCTATAGGAGTCGCAACCCAAGCATCGTTTAATCGAAATTGAATGTCTTGCATTTGTGTGCCTTTTAAACGGTCAATTACTCTTTCAAATGCGTTATTTTTATCTTTCAAATGTTTTATTTTATTTTGTAGTTCATTGGCTCTATCGAATTGTTCTTGCGTCATAGTGCTCCTTTCAATATTTTAATTGCAGATTGAACATTTTCATCTGTTAATCCAACTTTGTAATCTGTTAATATTAAATGTTCCTCTATTTCTTTAATGATAAAATCATCAAAAAAAGTATCATCTAAAATCACATAATTATCTATATCTGGATGTGCTTTAAGATATGAAAGAATTTCTTCACCCCTACTCCATCCTTTGTTTATATCGGGCGTTTTATCTTTAATAATAAGCTTTCCTTTTTTGTAAAGGTGATTATCAAGATATTTAACATGAGACGGTTTTCGACCAGTATAATATTTATTCCATCCAATTTTCCAATCTGATGATAGAATAATTTGTGCTCCAGTTGCATTAACAATTTCTGCAAGTCTTTTTACTTTATCAGAATCAATACCAACAATTATTCCACATACATCATCATGGCAATATGATTTAGATGTATCACAATTTAACACGCCATCAATATCTAAAAATATTACTTTCATGTTTTTATTCCTTAATTATGTTTACTATTATGAACAAAAAGCGGTATTATGCTTTTATTTATATACATTAATACCGCTTTTTGTGTTTGTCAAGTTCGTTGTGACTGTGTGTTTTATTTACTTGTTAGAACTTCCCATTCTCTCTTGGAACTGGCAATTGAACATGCTCATTATAAAATTTATTTTTATCTTTTATTTCTGGATGATTAGTAAAATAATCATCTAAATATTGCCATTGAAGCTTTTCTCCTGTTAATGGATGATTTCCTGCATGTCCCCTAACACCTTTACAATTATCAAAAACTTTCTTAGTTCCACACCATCGAGAAGCCCATATCATTCTATCAAATATATATAAATTATTTAAACAAATTACTGCTTTAATATTATTATATTTTCTTTCTTCTGGAGATTTATTAACTAATCTTCTTGCATCTTCTGGATTATAATCACATTCTCCAAGTTCTGCATATCTTTTTAAAGTATTTCTAACAGCTGTAATACCAAGATTTAATTTATTACTAATGTCTACGGTGCTCTTCATACCGCTATTCCATAAATCAAGGCAACGAGTTTCTACAGGTTTGATTGTATCTAATTTAACTAAATCCCAATTTAAACTATCAATAGGAATAATATTATTTAGATTATCTTTTATTCTTTGAATAATTAAATTATAATCACTTTCTTTAGCATCTATGTGAATATATCTTTCAATACCGTTTTTTAATGCAAGCTGTTCTTTATAATTATCAATTTGTTGAATTTCTTCTATTGATTTTGCACATTCTCCATTAACAACAAATGGTTTTATTGAATGTTGCATACCATCAATTTCAATAATTGTTTTGTATTCAGAAAGAATAAAATCATATCTTCTTCCTTCTGAATAATCAGTAGAAGAATCATGTAAAAATTCAATGTTGGCTCTTTTTAGCACTGCCCGCATTATTTTTTCACCCAATGATAATATTTTATCTTTACATAAAGGACATAAAATTATCCCTCTTTGTATTGTTGAAACATGTTTTTGTGGAATTTTACTACCACAATTTTCACATTTAAAATCAACTTTTTTATCGCTGAAAATAGCACATTTTTTAGCGTCTTCTGGATTATAAAAAATATGAACATATTCTGGATGAGTGGTTGCTATATCATTATATCCAGCAACCACTCTGCTACCACCACAAATTTTACAACCACTACCTTTTAATAACACACTTTCAAGTTTGGAATCTATAAATCCACATTTATTACATTTGAATTTAATTATTTTATTTGACCAACGCTGATTAGGTTTTAAAAAACCTCTAGATAATTTTAAAACAGTAACCTCTCCAGAATTTGTTTTAATAATATCTCCAACTTTAAATTTAAAAGGCTTTGTATTAATTCCAGCTTTACTCATCTAACAGATCTTTCAAATTACTAAGCACAACTTCTACGGCTTCTTGCTGCTTGGGAGTTGCGTTAGAAACAAGAGCACCTTTACCAAGAACAGACTCAACCACTTCAGTAAGCTTTTCTTTACTTCCATATTTTTCAACAACTTTCTGACCAACTTCTTGAAGTTCATCCATCACCTCATTAAAAGGTCTCTTCTTTGTTTCAAACATAGAATCACGTTCTTCTCTTGTAATAGCTTTAACTCCTTCGGCTTTTTCCTGCCTATCAATCGCAGTATAATATGCTTTAATAAGATTATCTGCTGTAAAATCTTCAATCATAGGGTCAAAATATTCATTTCTAGTTCTAGCAAACCACTCTGGTGTATCAGCAAGCATTAAAGAAGAATGGATAGGTTTTCCTGTATCAGGGTCAACACCGTTACCCTTTACATAACCAATTACTTCACTATGATTAATAAGAATAGGAAGCATTCTCTTTGCATCTCCAACAGGATAATTCTTACCAGTATCATCCTGCGCAGTATGAAGGATAAACACAACGCAGAAACCAGAACCAATTACTTTGAGAAGTTCGGTTTCCCACTCGGTCTTTAAATCACCCCACAAACCATAACCACCGTTACCTTCTTTAATCTTATTTACTCCTTCAGTATTTGCGACATACTTCTCACAATAGGAATATAAAATTTCCATCTCATCAAGAACCAGCGTTTCAAAATTCTGATGAATCTGTTCAAAATTCTTAGGGTCGCAAAATACTTTAACAAACTTTTTAAATTCTGCCCAAGATTTAATAGACTGAAAAGGCACATTATTCAAACCAGAAAGACCGCTTTTACCAAATGCAAGATAATAAGGTTTAGGCATCTTAGTTGCCACAGGGGTCTTTCCAAGACCACCTCTACCGTATACACTGATAATAAAACCATCAACACTTTTTTGAACTCTAGAAACTGGAGGGTTAAGAATTGCATCTAACGAAAAATTATCCATTTAAATATCTCCTTATATATTATTTACTAAATTATATTTATTATTTTATTAAAATGTGCCGTTATAGTATATATAACAGCACATTAACCACATTACAATCACATCTCAGGTTCAGCACCAATTTCAATATATTCAATACAATCCAGATTATAAAAACCAATCCATCTTTTATCTTTAATTACAATAAAATATTTCCTGTCATATCTATAATCTGTATATTCATTTGGTTTATAATGACAAATATCACCATTCTGAAAAACGATTGTTATATATTCATTATCCATATATTATATCCTTTTTAATTACCAACCAAGCTGTCTTCCTCTACTAGCGCCAGAAGGTTTTGTATTATTAGCAGTATTTGTTTTAGGCTTGTTCTGCTCTTCTTTAATTCGCCTGTCTCTTTCCTCAATAGCTGCCTGAATAGTGTCTGGATTATAAGGAATCTGATTTCCACCCTTTACAATTTCTTCCTCAGTCTCTGCATTATAAGCAGGAGAACCACCAGTTACGACAAGTTCATTGATAAAGTTTGCTTTTGTTTCTTTTTTAACACCAAAAGCCATAGGTCTTTCAATTGTTTCATAAGTAACATTCTGAACAATTTCACCGTAAAATCTAGCAGTCTGTTTAGGCTCATAGGTATTAGATACAACATCAGCAAGTTCTTCAGGAACAAAAAGTTCAAGAGGTTCAATTCCATTGAAAGTAGGAATCCATCCTACAATCTTATATCTTCCAGTCTCTTCTCCATCCTTATTTATCTCTGGAACAAGAGTTTTAATATACATTTCTACTTCGAACTCAGCCTTGGGTTCATAGTCTTGATTAGGCTTAATTCTATTAAAGAAATTACTTGTATAACTTACAATCTCATTGCCATTATTATTATTTCTAAAAAGATTAATCTGACCAGATGTTCTTACTCTATCAGCCTCATCAGCACCATTATCTGCAATAGACTTATATTCATTCATAACAGTCATTACACCTGTAAAAGTCTTATTCTCAGTACCATCTTTCTTTTTGTCAGCGCATCTTACTCTCATCTGGACAAAATTAGTGTCAGAGGTCTTAATTGTAATAGTTCCTTCAATAGTTCTTACACCATTTTCCGTCTTCATTTCAAGTTTCTTGTCAGAAACAATACCAGCTACTGTAACTTTCGCATCTGCCTGTCTAAGATTTGTCTGTCTTACATTATTTTCTTTTACATTACTATCCATTACTAATTCTCCTTAATATTATATTTACTTATTTAATAGTTATTTATTTTGAATCTGCGTTAGCTCTTTTAATTGCTTCTGCAAGAATCTCAATCTCACGTTCTTTCTTTTTAGCCGCTCTCTTCTCTCTACGCTTCTGCTCTTTAATCTTTTTATTCTTTTCAATAGCTTCTTTTTCAGTATAGTATTTCTTAGCCGCTTCTTTGAATTTACAATGATTCTTATAAGCTTTCATTCCTTGTCTAATAACTTTGTTATAAACATTTGTTTCACCAGAAATACCATACAATCTTTTCATAAGTTCTCTAGTAACGCAAATTGAAATACCCACTTCAAGATTGAACTCATCACCTTCATCACAATAAGCAGTCTGCACACTACCATTTTCAAAATATACAATAGTAGCTACAGGAACTTCTTTTTTGATTACTGAATAATTACCATTTTCATCTCGTTTTGTCTCATCTACAAATACTTTCTTTTCATACTTAACATCAACATCTGTAATTTTAATCATTTTTTCTTCCTCTCTTTTATTTAATTTGTCTATAGCTTTAATATAACTTCCATAATCATAATAATCAAATGTCACAAAAGGTACACTATTGATTAATGTATTAATTGTATTAATTGTATTATTTGTTGTACCAGTAGTTAATGTACCAGTAGTTGTCGTACATGCTTCTGGTTTAAAAGAAGTCATCAATTCTCCTGTTACAGAATTAAATTTAAATAAATTTGCACTATCAATTTTAGTTGTTATAGAATCTAGACAATCTTCATACATATTGTTCTTTCCTTTCTTATTATATATTATTTACATGTTATATTTATAATATCTTATATCATTGTTAATGTCAAGGTCTATTTCGTTATCATATTTAATAATGGCAATTACACTTTTACAATGTGGGCATCGCAATAATTTAGTACTATAAAATGATGCCGATTCATCCCACTCTTCAATTGCTTTGTGGGGGTTTATTTTCTTGCCACAGTTTTTGCATTCCATATGTCATTTTAATTCTCCTTTCTATATTTTTATTTAATAAAGGATTAGTGTTTTCATATAGCAATAAAGGTAGGAATCGAACCTACTCCAAGCTGAAGCTTATGCGCCTAATTACACCACTTTATTGTCTGAAAGGAACTTTATTATGAAAAAACACAATATAATGACTGTTAGCAGTACAGCCATTAACAGAAGTGGAAAGGATTGAACTTACATCTATGATTTTAAAACCATTGTTCTATCATTAAACTACACCTCTATTATATAACAATAAAATTATTTTATTTATTTTTTAAGCGCCATTCTTTTAAATCTTTTCTTCTAAATGGGAGTCCCATTATTTTACATCTTTTTCGTACGCCAGCTTCAGTGATATTATATATTACTCCAATTTCATCATAAGATTTTGTTAATAATAATTCTTTCATTTCTTCAATTTTTGATTCATTTATAAACGACGATTTCTTTTTTTCATTAAAACATTTTCTGCATAAATTCGATTGACTATGTGAATCGCAATATCCTCCGCATCTTTCACATATTTTATAATATCCATTTTTACCTTGTATTTTTTGATATTCTGATTTATGAGATTCTCTTATAGGATATTTGATATTATGATACCAAGCTCTTCCAGTATTAATTGCGGTCAATGTTTGCATTGAGATATTGTATTTATTAGCAATTTCTTTATAAGTTAACAAATTATCTTTTAAATCATCTACAATTTTAAAATAATTTTTATATAATTTGTTTGTTCCTCCTGCTCCAAACGAATTGTTATAGCCAAACTCAAATGCTTTATAATACTCGATCCAATATTTCTCTCTTTCGTGTAAAATTTTTATATCATTTTCACAGTATTCAATTATTTCAAAATTAAATGAATTAATACTATATTTTCTAAAATCTATATATAATTCACTGTTATAATATTTATTATTTTCGTTTTTACTTGAAGAAATATGTCTCTTCCATCTTCTTTCAATATTAATTGATTGTCCTATATACACTTTACTGCTTATTTTATTTTCTATTTTATATATACCACAACTCAATTTGCAACACCAACTTTCTATTATATAATTCACATACCACTCATAAAGGCACACAAACAATCTCCAAGCTGGATTAAGTGTTATGTGAAAATAGTCTACTTAACTAGTATTTCAACTACCGTTTTTTATGATTGTTATATTTTAAGGACGTATCCTTTGCTTTACTATCTTTTGAGTCCGAAGACCAGATAGACCGATTTTTTAGTTGGGGATGTGAGAGTCGAACTCACCGCAACTGCTTTATAAGAACAGCCCCATAACCGCTTGGGTAATCCCCAATAACACCCTTGTGCAGATTCGAACTACTCCATCCCACACCACATGGGTTATGCTATAAAATGGTGGTTAACTCCATCCTGTGTTCCTATGGAATTTAATAAGAACTCCTAGGCATTCTTAGAAATTCGCCCAACACATACACCAACAAGGGGAACGGAAGATGTTGGACTTGCACCAACACGAACATTTGCGCTAATGTTCCAAGGAGCGACCTCTGCGTCTACTAGTTTCGCCAATCTTCCATAAGAAAGATTACGGAATTGAACCGTCTACTCACCAAGAGTTTTTTGGAATCGAACCATTTACAGCCCATTTACTGAATCTTTCATTTAATCTCCGCAGAGAGATTCGAACTCTCGACATCTTGATTAAAAGTCAAGTGCTCTAAAACCAACTGAGCTATGCGAAGTAATTTAATTGAAGAGACAGGATACTCTGCACCTACATCAAGTGCTAATTTAGATTTGGCGATGTAAAATAATTGCTGTCAGTATCCCTAACTACTTAAAAATTAAATAGAGATGTCGGGGAACTGCCCCAATCGGAGTGACACGATTTGAACGTGCAATCCCTTCGACCCAAACGAAGTGCCTTACCATTAGGCTACACCCCGAAAAACTATTTTAATTCACCATGATGAAGAGCAGAATGGCAGTTCTTACATAAAAGAACACAGTCTTTTATCTCTTCTATAATTCTCTCATAAGACCAATGTCGCATATTGGCGAAGCCCTTATCTTTTATATTTGGATTTTTATGGTGTATATCCAATGCACATCTGTATTTATCATAGCCACAATATGAACATTTTCCTCCTAAATAATCAATAGCATAATTTCTTTTCTCTCTAGATAAATCGTATGTTTCTTTATTCTTGCATTTTTTACATATAGTATTTCGTCCTTTATAAAAATTTTGTTCATTGGTATCACCACATTTTATACATTTATATATGTAACTTTTAGGAACTAACTTCTTAGTATTATGCATTCCAAAAGGCGAACACTTAGTACAATATTTTCTTTTGCTAAGATTATGCATTGTACCATCTACTTTAATCCAATTTGGAAATTCTTCATTGCATTTTTCACATATTGGCATTCAATCTCCTTTATATAATTCAATTTAAAATGAAACATCTCTAGTTAATTAGGTAACTTTAGGCAATAAGTTTTTCAAAAAGAAGATTTTACAAATAAGGTTGAACTATGATGCTACCCATTATCATAATTTTTTTAAAAAACTCTTATTTACTTTCTTCCATTTAATGGGCAGGGAAGGACTCGAACCTTCGATGTTTCTGATGTAACGGATTTACAGTCCGCCGCCCTCGCCTCTAGGCATACCTACCCATATACAGGACACAAAGTATACATTTTCAAAGAATGTGCTTGTAAAAATTTGCTATGTGTGTCTCTTTATTTATTTCAGGATACTAACCTCTTGGTAAAAGATTTGCAGTCTTTTTTTTATATATTTGCTGTTCGTATCCCATGCGGTTTACTACATCATGTCAGTACCACGGACAGTAGAAGATTCGAACTTCTCCACCGCAAGTCTCCATAACACCGCCCAATGGTATACGGCATGATGTAGTATATTTTATTTTAAATACAGCTTCCTAACTCATGAACAGGAACTAAATCAAATGTTCTCTATCCTTTACAACCTTCACTGCAAGGTTCAATTTCTAATTATTTATTATCTACAAATTCCCATTTATACCCATAAGCTGTTTTATTATATCCATGAACAGCATTAGAAATATTATTTGTCATTTTTCCTTTAATAAATAATTGAGCTTCTTTAATACTATTAAAAATAGCTATTTCTTCTCCTGTATCTATATCAATTTGTTTAATCATTCTTTCACCGTGACCTTTAGCTAAACCTGTCGCATATGCATGATGAGTATTATCTTTATAAGTAATCCATTCTAAATTATTACTATTATTATTTAATTTATTTCCATCTATATGATTAACTTCTAAATCTTTTTTATATCCTCCGCAAAACATACATGCTACAGCTATATGAATTCTAATTACTTTCTTTTTATCTCTTCCACCAAGAGAAACACATATTGCTTCATAACCAGTTTTTTGTATGCATGTCTTTAAAACTTTATTGCTTATTTTACTATATAATTTACCAGTATTAGAAATTAAAAATCTATCTGATAAATCTAAATCTTTATAAATTAAAGGTCTCCACTCTTCATTTATTCCAATTTAATCACTCCCCTATAATTAATAATTATTTCAGGACATCTTTTTCGCTTGTTTTACCCCTGATAAAATGCTTGTAACTATTGCTGCTAATGTCCCTTGAGCAACGGTGGGGGGAGTTGAACCCCCAAGCCTTATGGCAACAGAGTCAAAGTCTGTCATGTCTATCCATTTCCATCACACCGCTATATTAATTCCGTTGTTTGACCCTTTCGGGAGGTACAACGGCAGACCTTGCAAAGTTTTAAAAAAATATGGAAGGTAACTGTTAAGCTTTCGCTTAACATGTACATAATATATCACACATTATATTATTTGTCAACACCCATTCTCAAATATTTTTTATTCATGTTTTTTCCCTACCATCAAATTACTTCGTTGGAATATTATAAGAAGTCTGCATTTGTTGAAGAATACTATTTGATTTTTTTTATCAAATAATACTTTTTCACATAATGGTTTTATTTTATTTGCTAATTCTTCTTTTGATTTAATCATAATATAATCCTCCTTAAAGCAAGGATAACATATGAGTCAAATTTTGTCTAGTTTTTTCTTATAATATTTACTTATTTATAATTTTATTTATTTCATTTAGATTCTCTTCCCTATAAGCATCAATATCTTTTTGTAGACATTCAATAAGTTCCTTTTCATTTTTCAATTGTTTTTCATAATCATGGTCTTTCTCTATTTTCTTTTTAAATCTACAATATAACAGATAATCATGAAAGTATTTAAAATCAATAGATATATAATTACAATCTTTTTTTGGATAGTAATCAACATAAGTATCCCTTAACCTCCACTTAGAAGGATATAAACAATAGACTTTTTTAAAAGCTTTAAATGTTATTTTTGGAGTCGTTTTGTCCAAATATAATACCCAAGTTATAAATTTATCTAAATAATAAAACAATAAAATACACATTATTATTAAAAGTAATATTATACTTCCACTCATAATTTATTTCTTCATTTCCTCTCAATCATCTCCATATCATCTGCAACTCGCTTTGAGTAAAACCAACTCGTCCAAGGATTGTAAGCCCAATGCTTCTGATTGTAGACTTTCTTGTTCCATTCAGCGATGTCCTTGATTACGTCAGACTTGGACACATCCTCATATTCTGAGTTAATAATTTCCTGACGTTCGCAAAGCGATTCGTATTCGATTCTGTTCTCCTCGATTTGGGCATCCACTCCTACGTGAGCGCAAATAATGCCAATTGCCATGGTGAACGCTATAAGCCCACCGCCGACAGTAAACAAAAGACCTAATCCAAAAAGGACTCTTTCTTCGTATTCGTCCTTGCGGAGTAAAGTCACCCCCACGGCTACCACTATCATTGTAATAATTGTTAAAAACATTCTGTCTCTCCTTCCCTCAACTCAAACTCGCTCCAATATCCGATGACAACAAGCAAGTCCAAAAGCATTTTTCTCTTATCGTCCTCGTACATCCAAGAACATAACTCTTCAAGCCTGTAATTTAACTCATTTTGTACTTCGTTCATATCTCTCCCTTCCTCAATAACTGTCTCTCACTCTGTATTTCCAATCAACAATTCTTCGGAATCCCCATTCATCCGTTACGACTTCCATTGATACGGTACGCCACGAAACACCGTGTTGAGATTCGTCATGGTCAAAAATCATCTGTTCTGCGATTGCTTTTACAATCTCTAGTGCCGTTTCGTCTGAATTGACATAAACATAAAATCGAAAACCACCTTTAATCCGCTCATAGTAGACATCAACGCCATCCACCTTGAGTCTCAGGTCTGTTGGTATCTTTTCGTCTTTTGGAATATAAAATTCAATTTTCATTCATATCACTCCCTTCGATTATTTCAATTTCCACCAAATTTTCACCAATATAGCGACATTTGCCACTACACAAATGGCGGTTATAAATATATTGATTTCTGTTGTGTTCATATACTTTCCCCTTCCGCTTCGATTACTGTCTCTGCATCAATTTCTAACTCGCACAACTGCTCGCCGTTGACTATATGATACCCATCAGCATCGTGGTATCTAATTTCCGTGATTGTTTTTTCGGCTATCAGCCGTCCGTGCGGTGGCAGTTCGATTAGTGAGCACCAATCAGGGCGAAAGCCAAAAGGCTTGCCCCCACTCTCGACTAACACAGATACATTCTCGTAACTCTGCACCGCACATTCGTACATCGGCGCATCGTCAGTAAATCCGTTCACGCAAAATCGGCATTTGTCACAACTTGTAGGCATCTCCATGCCTTTGATAAGTATGCTCATTCCGTCACCTCACTCCCAGTAATAAATTTACTATGCCAAGAGATGCCATTCCTGTAGCCGTGCACATATTCCCATGCTGGAAGTGCAACACTGCAACTATCATGCACGCCACGAACATAAGCAGATTTAATAGTTTAAGCATTATTCCGTCACCTCATCATCCTCTGAATCTCTCTCCACGCTCTCAACTTCAAACTCAGACTCTCCGTCTTCATCTTCAACAATCTCTAAATCAACCACACCATCAAGATACTGAATATCCCAAACACTCATGAGCCTTTGTGTGTAGCTTTCAATTCCGTCACAAATATCATCGATAGGTCTGTCTGTATCAATAGTCACCCTATGCGACTTTGTGACTGTTTCGCAAATGTCTAATACATATTTCATTCCGTCACCTTACCCTTTCCACCTTTTCAATCCTTGCGAGAACTTAACCTCGTCACCGTCAAGTTTTGCCATCCGCTCTACTGCTTTTTCAAAATTCCGCATGACCCATTCCAACTCATTACACAAGGTCGGGCAGTACCAGTCGTTAGATGTGCAACTTTGACAAAGAGTTTTGCAAAACTGTTCGGGCGTGTCCCCGTAGTATTCTTTGACTTCTTGTGCGGTCATTCCGTCACCCCCTTGTAAGGTTCGGGCAGTGGCATCTTATAATCCCATTCACCATATTGGTTTTTTACCCTTTCAGGTCTACGTCTATTGTTTGCCTGTTGTACCATTGTTGCCCATCTGCAATTTGACGGCTCATAGTTGCCGTTATTGTTTACTCTATCAATGGTCAAATTATCTGCGTATCCGTTGTTTAATGCCCATGCGAGAAAATTGAAAAAGCCTTGTGTTCCGTGCCATTCATCACACACTGCGATTCCACGACCGCCGTAATCCGAAAACGATTCGTTATTTGGATTATCACACCTTGCAATCATCCCCTTCCAAATTCTGTATGGTCTTGTCTCTGCCAAACCTTTAAATTTACTATTTTCTCTTCTGTTTTCATTCAGAATACATCCGCATGATTTACAGTGACCGTTTACCAAATCTCTGCCATGCGTGATAGTTTCATTTCCACAATCGCAGACGCATCTCCAAAGAATCTTTTTATACTTGTCTTTTCCTGCCTGTTCAATGACTGTCAATTTGTGGAATTTCATTCCAGTAAGGTCTTTGTATTTACCCATGTTGCTATCCTCTTATTGTGCCAATTCCCTTATGGCAAATAATCTGCCGTCAACTCGGAACCTGATTTCTCTGCCCTCATATCCTGCTTTGAACATTTCTTCTTTCGTCACTGGTATCCAGTGCGGTTCGGGCTGAATTGTGGGCATTGCATCAATATCCTCTTTTCGCACCGCAATAATGCCAGTGCCGTAATAATGCTCATGTCTTCCAGTGTCGCACGAATCTATACTTTCGTATGAAATTGCATCCGCATCAATTGCTCTCATGTTGTCACCTCTCTCACTTCAAACTTCCACTTTTTCGCATCTTCTCCGATTTTCTGAAAAAGCCTAGCCTCTGCAAGCATCGGAGTATCTTCGCAGATTCCGAACTGGAACTCCTTTTTCTGTTTGTTGTAGATTCCGTACTTGCTATGTCCGTTGCCCATGTAATACGTTGATGACTTCATTCCGTCACCTCTCTCTCAAAAAACGGGCAGTTGTATCTTACTTGCTCCCCCCATTTGGGAACATACTCGCAAGTCCTCTTTTTCTTGCAGATGTTGCAATTTCCGCTTTCTTGTATGGCTTTAAGTAATTTTAGGCAACTGCGGACATAAGTTATATCCGCTATTACTTGGTCAAGTCTGTTCATTCCGTCACCTCCATCTTCGCTCCGCAGTTAGGGCAAAAGTGCATTTTTTCGCTACCTTGATTAAGGACAAATGTTGTTCCACATTGGTTGCAATTAAACGTATCCATATCAAGTCTGTTCCACTTTCCTCTCTTCGGCTCTGCGGGCGGCAACTGGTTCAATGCGTCCACAATTCCGTCTATACCTACTCCGTTTACTGCGCAATCTTTAAATGTTTCTATCGCCTGTTGTCTGCTTATTGCATCATTCACATCATTCATATTATTACCTCATCTTGGAATATCTGTTTCTCTTTCAACTTCCCACAATACAAAAGCTCTTTCTACGTATATTTTTCCCAATCGTTCAAGAGCAAAAGCGTACATTTTTAACAATTCATCTTTATCATCGGTAACCATCATCCGATTGATATTACCTTGAAGCATATCAGCTTCATTCATCAATTCTTTGTGTGTCATTTTGTTACCTCGTATAACTATTTCCATGGTGTGCTACCTTATCAAATTTAGGTACGGTTTCTTTTAATATTTTATACATTTTTCTGGAAACATATAATTTATTATCTATAAATATTGCTGCTTGACTTTTAGGGCAAGCTCCTTCCCACTCTTCCCAGACCCCATATCTTTTTAACCATTTTTTATTAATTCGTTTCTTTTTATGTTTCCGTTTTTGGTCACCGACTTCATGTTCCCATTGAATAATAATATCTATTCCAAATAGATAATTTACAAACGATTTATTCATAAATGTTTACCAATTATAATTATTTACCTTAATTACATCATATCCACAAAGACTTGTCACACCAGTATATGGATTATAAACAGGAATATAGCGATAACTAGAAGCATTATTATTTAAAATTTTATTATTTTTTTCTTTTTTAAATTTATTATTTTCTTCTTTCAGTTTTTTATTCTCTTCTTTTAACTTATTATTTTCATCAATCAACTGGCTTATTCTTTTACTCTTTTTCCCAGTTGTGATTTTATCTTTTATTTCTTTTATATCATTATTATTCTTAGTAGCTAAACAAGCTATTTCTGTTAAAAGTGTTTTTTCAATTTCGTCCATTCTGAGCTTATTTGATTCATAATAATCATTTATATATGTCATTGATAAATCATTTGTCCGTCTAATAATACGTTCTGTTTCTTCTAATATACTTTGATTTTGTGTTTTAAAATAACAACCTCCAAATCCAATAATAAAACAAATTGTAAATGTAATAAGTAGAGCAAACATTAAACCATCCATATATATTCCTTTCTATATTATATACATATTAATATTATTGTCAATAATCTATTCCAATTAATTATCATTAAAAATTATCAAATGTAATTCTTTCTGGGTAATCATTTGGATTATAATTTTGCATCCAATCAACCAAAATCTTTGTAGCTTCACTTTCATCAAGCCAAAACTCTTCCATTAAATAAGGGACAGCACCATACATATTAGTCTGCCCACTTCTTCTCAGCCATTCAAGATACAGCCATGTTTTTTTAGTAGTCATAATCATTTCCTTTCAGTTGGTTTATTAAGTATATCATTTATTTCAACATACTATCAACTACTGTATTAACATCTTTACCATCAGCCTGTCCTTTAACTTTAGGCATAAGATTTTTCATAATCTTACCTTTATCTTTTTTGGTCGGATTATCAATACCCAACTCTTTAATAATTCCATTAACAATTCCTTGAATCGCATCTTTACTCATTTGCTTTGGAGCAAACTGTTCATAAAGATTTTTTCTAGTCAGCATAAATCCCATAATATCTGTTCTTTCAATAGGACAAGATTCAATTGTTTCTTGCACTTGTTTAATTTCTTTAAGAATAACTGAATTCTCTTCTGCTTCGGTCAGTTCTTTTCTTTTGTCTTTTGCTGTTTTCTGCAATGCCTGAAGCAACATAGAAAGAGATTCTTTTGTCTCTTTATCATGTGCTTTAAGTGCTTCAATCATTTTTGTTTTAATTAATTCTGTTTTTGTCATTTGTTTTATCTCCTTTTTATTGTTAAATTATTTGTTCAAGAGCATCTATAGCCTGATTAATATAATCATTAATTTCATCTATTTTTGATTCTTTTTCGTTATCTTCATCATCTTCATCATTAATATCATTAATATCATTAATAATATCAATTGCTTCTTCCAACAAATCAACAGCTTCTTGCAAATTATCAATCGCTTCACTTGACTCTTCTCCTCTTATAGAATATTGAAGATTTTCAGGCATGTTGTCATAAGCATCTTCCTCTTCCCAAAGAATATCTTCAATTTCACTTTTTATTGATTCAATTGAATCATAGTTTGTAATTCTTTCCAGATTATCAATAGCAACTGCAATTCTTTTCCTTCTTGATTTGTTCATTTTTTTGTTCCTTTCCTTTTAAATAAAATAATTTATATTAATCTTCTAAAAACTTTGCCATAATATCAGATGCTTTTTGTCTATCTGAATCTTGATTACCTCGAATATATATTTCAGTGATTTTAGGATTAGTATGTCCCATTTGGTCTTGTACGAATTTGATATCTCTTGTTTCGTTATAAAGATGTGTACCAAAAGTCGCTCTAAGTTTGTGAGGAGTAATATGCTTTCCTTCAATATCTGCTGTATATTTTTTTACAATATCTGAAATAGCACATTGAGAAATTCTTATTCTATATTTTGAAATAAATAAAGCTTCTTCTTCTTTACCATTTAATAATTCTTGTCTTTTTGTTTTCCAATCTTGTAATGCTTTCATGGTTTTAGAAGGAAGAATGTACTTATGAATTTTACTTCCTTTATCCATAACAATTAATGTAGAGTTATCCCAATTGACACTATTCATGTCTAATTTAAATAATGCAGAACATCTAATACCTGTCGATAGAAACAAAAGAATAATCGCATTATCTCTTTCTTTCCATCTTTCTTGAATTAATTTTGCTTGATGAGACCCTATCCCATATTCAATATTAGAAAGTGTACATTCAACTTCTTCTTTTGTTAAAAAAGCATTTTCTCTTTTTTCTTTAGTAGTAATTGATTCAATATTTTTAGGAGCAGTTATTTTATCCATTGGATTATTAATTGTTTTACCACTATACAAAAGATATTCAGAATATCTTTTTAAAGCAAAAAAAGCACAACGTTGATATCCTGAAGTTTTTCCTCGTAAAGAAGCAAGAAACCCAGTATAATCATCCATGGTTATATTTGAATTATCTTTATCTATCTTATTTAAAAATCTAATTACCTGATTAATATAATTATAATTTGTGGTTAATGACCCTTTACTAGATAAATAATTAGCGAATCCTGTTAATTCAGGATATTTTTCAAGTTTATTATTAATCATTCTTTCTATATTATTTTCATAATTTTGAATTCCATTCATAATAATCTCCCTTTAATTGTAATTAATAATATCTTCAACAAAATTTCCTTCATCATCAAATGCTTTTATAATTCCACAATTTTTCAATCTCCATTTAGGCTCTTTAACTCCTTTAATAAAAGCAATATCTTCTATATTAATTGGTTTTAAAAAATTTTTTAATGAAAGTATTGTATTTAACTCTATTTTAGAATAACAAATTCCAGTCCCTTCATCTGTTAAAGTTAAATTTAAGTATTCTTTTTCTGTTAAAGCATACCATTTACTCCAATAATTAGATATCTGTTTATCAGAAATACAATGTTGTGTTTTAAAATCAAAATACTCTTTTTTCCCAAACCTAATTAAGTATTGTTTAGTTTTAATTGGACTATCATATTTTTCAGTTTTAGGTTCTACAATTAAATGCAATTGATATGGTCTCATATTTTTAAGATACACTTTTTGATTAAGAGGATTATTATTATAAAAATATTCTTTAGCTTTTTCTTTCTGTTCTGGGGTTGAATTAGAATAACAAAATAAACTAGTATTATTTTTAATAAGCCTTTTAGAAATTTTATCTAAATTAACTTTATTCCATTCACGAACATAATTATTCCATTTTAATATTTCAAAGGGATTATCTCTGTTAGTAAAATCGTCTAAATAAGTATTTGTTAGTAATATATCATTTTCTAATCTGATAATACTATCGTCCCAAAAATTTTCAACAATACACCATTTTTTATTATTATTTAATGCAATATTTTTATTATGAATTAAATTTTGTAAAATTCTTTTATCTTCTGTATATTGCATTGGTTGTTCACTTTTTTCATAATACCACCTTTTTAATCCATATTTATCAACTCCTTTATATACTTTTCTATTGTTATCTGTTTTAAGATATATCCTTTCATCTCCATTCATTCGTTCAAACCATACAGATTTATTATTATTAATTGCGTACTTTTTTCTTTCATCTCTATAAAATTGATTACGAACACCAAATTTATTTACCTTATAATAACTAATTATTAAAAATACAAAATATCCAATTAACAATGAAAAGAACCCAGCCATAATATTTCCTCCGCAATTCTAAATATATTATTTACCTCCTATATTATACTATTTATTTCTATTAAATACAATCCTTATTCAATTTCCAACTCCAAATCATAATCACAATCTTCTAAATCAGTATATACCCAACCATTATATTTGCACCACCTTCTGCATTCATCATAATTTCCTTTAAATACAATTTGTTTATTTCCTTCATTATCTTCATAGAATACTTTATCTTCTATTTCTTCATCTGGATTCAAAATATTCGGCACAAATCCTTTAATAATACAAAAGTCATAAAATCCAATCAATTCGTCATAGATATAATTATTATACCAATCTTCAAAAGTATCTTCTTCATCAAATCCAACTGCTTTACCAAATTTAAACCAGTCTTCAAGTATCCATCGAGGTACATCAAATCCAACTGTATTATCTTTATTACATTCTGCTTCACTAAATAATCCAGTATCATCGGCATACATGGTAATATACATCATTTCATTTCTATTGTTTTCCATTTTATTTCCCTCCATTAATCAATAATATTCATAATATTTAAAATCTTCTGTTCTCCATTTATCAAATGACAAGTTTAGACCAAGTTCTTTACATACATCCTGTAAAAATTTTTTATCTGTATAATTTAATTCCATTATTTCAACACCGCATCCTGTTTCATCCCAATATTTTTTGTTACTCCATAATTCAGAATCAAGCTTGCTAAAATTATCTACACCAATATCATAACCAAACAATGTATTAAGATGAGCCATTCTATCAATATCACAAACATCCCATCCTTCTATGAGATGTTTAATATAAAATTCACTTGCCTTATTATGTTCATTAATTGCTTTTTCATTAAAGATTCCATTGCTAATCAGAATATCAATTGCTTCTTCTCTTTCTTCTCTTTCTTCTCTTGTAAGTGTATTCATATTATGTTCTCCTTTTATCTTCAGTCTCTAAAAATCATTACATTGGGTGTATTTCCTAACCAATCTTCTCTTTTAATAATTTCACAAAGTAATTCAAAATCATCAATAAATTCAATTGTATAGTTTATAATCTTCTTCATTTCAATTGCATCTGATTCATCATCATAACTGTCCAAAAATTTCTCTGAAAGATTCTGTTTTATAGCCAATTCAATAGCTTCTCTTCCATTATCTGCATTAACCAAGAATTGTGTATTATCCAAATCATAAGTAATTAAATATAAAGTCATTCTTCATCCTCCTCATGTTTCTGCATTTTTTCAGAAAGCATTTCCATTACAGCCCATAACCATTCTACATTTACATTATCAGGTTCATATGTTCTTTTACTAATTGCTTCCATTAAAATCTGTCCAAGTGTAACACCTTCTGCCTTAGTGAATTTCAAATTAATAATATCATTGTATTTATCCATTTCTTTCCTCCTTTACCAAATATCATCTCTTACCCAAATTACGCCCATATGTCTGCCACTTACAATATCTTTAGGCATCGCATAACCATCTTCACGATTAGAAAACCAAATTGCTCTGGTTATTTTATTCTTTTTAATTTCTTTCTTAAGCTGTTCCCAATTAATATTTTCAGCAAAAACAAAATCAGCATTCAACCCTTTTCCGTTAGGGTCGCCATCAACAGAATGTGTAAAGACTAAATCAAATTTACTTTTATCGTTATAAATATAAAGCAATCTGTAAACACCTTTACAATAATCTCTTTTTGCTTTTCTTGCCATTGTTTATTTACCTCTTTTAATTAATCAAATTTATATTGCAAATAATTATTTATTTTTTCTTGAACAATATTAGATTCTGGACTAATACCACATACAGTCAACCAACTTTCTGCCATTTCAGTTCTGCCATAATAATACTGATAATTAGGATTATTATCTAAATCATCAAATTCTTCATCTGTTTCGCATTCTGTTTCTCTATCTAAACAGAAAGCTTTTGAACTAGCATACATATCAATCATATTCATCATTGCATTATATGAAAATTTAAATTCTAATCCTTTATTAAACATATTATTCTCCTTTTTAATTTTTTAAATTCCACCAGTATTCAGATAATACATAATCATTTTCATTGTCTACTGTTCTAACCATAATAGCGTCATAAGGAATATCAATAAAATAATCTACATCAATATTGTCTACATATTTTTTTGCATCAATAAAAATACTTGAATAATCAATTGTTTTAATATGGCTGAAACCAGACCCACAATTCCAATAATAAAAATCTACTCTGTATTTATAATCCATTTCCTTATTCCTCCTTTTTAATCCTTCAAAGGATTTTCTTCATATTCAATATCCCACCAATAATCATGTCCTTTTATCCAATCTTCATCTGAGATATCATATGCTTCAGCTAATTCAACATCATCGGCAATCAGATAATCCTGCCACAAATCATGAATATGAGCAGCGATTGTATATTCTGGAACACCTTCTTCTCTTAACTTGTTTACCTTATCTTTGTAATAATTAATTTCCGTTTTAATGCAAAAAGCAAGTTCTTCTTCAGTCATTTCATCATAAGTTTTACTATTAATAAGTGTTTTGTATTCCATTTTTTTATTCTCCTTTTTATTTTACATCTTCTATAGGACACCAATTCTGTATATGTTTTTCTGCCCAATCAAAATCATGCCATCCATCTTCTTCATAATCTGGAATTAATTTACAATTAACTACTCGTTTATATAATGTTCTATCTTCAAAATCAGCAAGAACCAGTTCACTTGTATGAAAAATACAATCATTGCAACATTTAGGTTTTTCTAAACCTTTAATGAAAATTCCTTTTTTACTCATGGTTATTCTCCTTAATTGTTTTTATTTTTGTATCAATAACTCCTGCATAATATCCAATGAAAAAGGCTATAATTAAAAGTATTACTAATGCAATAAATGAAATTGTTTGCTCATTTATATTCACATCTCCCATTCATATTTTCTTTATTCGTCTTAGTAATGCTACTCTATAAGGTTCAAATTCTTTTGCTTCATTAAAACCATTGGCTTTAAGAATCTGTTTCCTTTCATTTTCAGTCAATATTTTATTTACTTTTATATCAGATGTAATAACCCATACTCTATCTCCAACTTCTCTAAATAGGTAATATCCATTTTTTGGACAATGTTCAAAGCATTTCTTTTTCTGTTTTAAAGCATCATCTGTATAATCATGGTTTGTATTATATTCAACTTCACACCATACTCTTTTCCAGTATTTAGAGCGCTGAGATTTGTAAGTTCCATCAGCAGACATTAACCAAGGTGCAGAAGGAATAGTTCCAATATGCCATCCTGAACGAACACTAAATCCTTTACACGGAATATATTCTGCATGTAACCATTTGTTCATTTCGGTTTCTTTTGTTTTGCCAATAAACAAAGGGAATAACTTTCCTTCTTGATTCATCTCGAATAATTTATAACCAATTCCTGTTTTCATTATAGATTCTTCCTTTTTATTTGTCTATAATATTTACATATTTTATTTTCTGGTTTATAATGGAATTAATTTTTGGGAATTAATTCCATTGTTTTATGAATAAATACGCAAATATTATATTTGCGAATATTTATAGGTTGACAAATTTTATTTTTTTATGTATAATGTACGGGTGGTGGGCTGGGAATAGATATATATAATATATATTAATATATACTTATATATTATTTATTTATATATACTTATATATTATTTATTTATATATATTATATATATTTATATATCTATATAATTAATTAATAACAGTTTTAAAGTACCTTTTTATTTACCTTAATATTTAAGTTTATCAATTATAAAATTATACATCGCTTTTTCTAAATCTTTTTTCCAGTTAAAATCATTAAAATTAATTTCATAATGTTCAAAACAATTATAGTCTGTATCCCAATAACCAGTTTTTTCATTATATTCCATATAATAAATAGCTGAATAATTATCTCCCTCTTCTATACAAAAATTATATTCAGCTCCATATGTTCCAAAATCAATAACAGCCATTCCCCATTCATCAATATCAGTGTACTGTTTATAACTATCATCCATGTTTAATTCAAATTTATAATTCATATTCAATCTCCTTATATATTATTAAAAGTCAATTCCCTTTTTACAGGGAATTGACCATTGCATAAGCATTATCAAGAAGTTCATTACCACTCATATTGTTAGCAAATCGTTTCTCTTTCCATGTAGAGGTTCTTCTAAGAGGTTCTGTATGGTCAACATAATCAGATACTGCATTGATAAATCTGAATGCACTCTGTTCCATATCAATGATATCAGGTGCGTATTCATAACGATACATCAATTCAGCCCTCTTGTTCTGTGCCATTGTAACTGCTCTGGGCTGCATATCTTCTGTAACAGGAAAGAGCATATCAATGAATGATTTTACTCTATTTTTATCACAAGTAAGAAGTTTCATTCTATCTACTTCTCTTTCGAATGCTCCAATGTAGTTACCAAGAAGAGCAAGACCATTTTCCACTTCCTCAAGACGAAGATGTGCATTTGTTGTGTGACGAAGTTTCCAGAATCTAACTGCCTTTTTAATAGCGAGATTGAGAGTATTCTTGCACCATACTCTAATAGGCGTAATATATACTCCAAATGGTTTACTACCATCAAAAGAATTAACAATAACTACATAGTAGTCAATCACTTCTCCTGCTACAGTGTCCTGTCTCCATTTCATAGAAACATAAGTTACTTTGCCACCATCAAAGCAACCAGCATTTTCATAAGAAAATCCCATTCCATGGAGAATATCACAAAGTTCTTTTGTACGTTCATTGCCGATGGGAACAAATCTTTTTGTTCCACTACCAAGGAAGAGATGATTATCGTCTCTAAACACTCCAAAGATTGGAGTTGTAAGGAATTCTGTAGTAGAACCAGTTTCTTTTCCACCAAACAGAGGAATAACTTCAAATCCATAATTCAAACCAGACAAATCCCAAACTTGGTCTGTATTAAGGATGTGGGATAAATCTCTTCCACTTTCAATTCCTTCCCAAGGAAGAGTTCTTTCATCCCAATTATTTGCTTCCCAACTGGAAGTAGGAAGAATAGAATTAACCTGTGTAACAGTTTCTGAAATAACAGGATTAATTCTGTTATCGGGAACAAGAGGTCTTACAACTGCATCTTCAATAACAATGTCATTTGTAGGGAAAGTAATAATGTTGTTTGTCATGTCTTATCTCCTTTTCTTTCATAAAATTTATATGGATTTTTAATTACTTTTTGAATTAATAAAGAGGACTAGAATAAGTATCCAGCCCTCGAAATAACTTTTCTTATTTATGCGTTTTTTATTTATAATTACATTCTTCTATTTCTTTAATAGTTCCTGTACATACGATATCATCTGCAATTCCAAATCTTATTGTACAATTTCCATTTTCACAATATTCGCAAAGACATTTATTTTTCATATATTCTTTTGCCTTATTCCCAACATCAATGCCGTGTTCTTCACAATAAAGAAACATTTTATTTCCTTGTTCTTTATTATAGTATTCAGCTACTACATCTGGCGTATAACCCATATCACACATTAATTGATATGCATCTGTTTCGTCATAATCCTCTTTATAGAAATACTCAAGCATTTCTTTAATTTCTTCATATACATCGAATTGCGTTAAATTCTGAAGAATAATATCTCCGCTACGGCTATAACGATAACAGCAAAGAATTTCATCTTTACCTTCTCCCATCCAACAATCGCTATATACTCTTGCTTCAGGGTCATACTGTTCCAACTGTTTAATAAGTTCTTTTACTTTCATTTATTTTGTTCTCCTTTTTTATTTATACCACCAGTGCATGGATGATACAATTTTACCTGTTGCAATTTCAACTATATCGACTTTAATTGCATCGCAACCTTTAAAAAGTTTAGTAATTTCTTCTTCACTTGTGGGGAAACAAGGATTATAATATACATTTAATATAAGTTCTTTTGCATCATATTTATTATCGAGTAAATCAACTGTTTCTCTCCATACAAAACGGTTTTCTTTTCTATAAGTAAAATCAACTCTATATTTACTTTCTTTGAACAAATCCCATAAATGTTTTCTCATCAATTCATCTCCTTTGATTTTTCTTTTTTATCTATCCATTCTTTAACTTCTTCAATTGTTTTAAAATACATTTTTAACTCATTATTCTTACGTCTTTGTTCTACATATCCACTTGTAATCCAATCACCGTAATCATAATAGAATCTATCTACAAAATAAAAACCATTTTTATCTTCCCACCATACATAATCATAATAATTATCCATCTTAGAAATAACTTCTTCTTTTAAATCAGACCAATTATCTAATGATTCAATCTGACCATCTTTTAACATTGCTTTTCCATATTCCCAGTTCATTTAACTTGCCCTCCTACATGTGGCTAAAATTCTTGTCACTTCTGTGACCGTCTTTGCTTCATTGATTTCTTCTCTAATTCCTTTAAATATATCCATATATCCAAGTTCAAATGCGGCTTTAATGGCATCTCGTTTAGCCTTTCTTAACTCCATCTCTTTCTCTTTCATTGTCTGTGTTCCTGTTCTGCCTGTTCTTACTTTTTTCATTTGATATTCCTTTCTTCTTTAATTTTATTTACATCTTCCATAAGGTTTTTAGGGATATTAATTACGGTAATCAATACATCTTCTTTGAAGACATATACTGCATTACCATAAATTCTCATATTAGTTCCTTTCTTTTGTGAGAGATAAAGTGTGTCAAGGAATCGGTGAAGATTTCCATGTGTTTCGGCATGGGTGATTCCTCTTTTAAATGCTCGTTTCGCTACTGTTGGAGCATTCTTTTTGCTTACTCCGCATCTCTGTTCAAGACGAGATATGGAATGTTTTGTTAGTATCGGCATATATTATTTACTCCTTTCATTATGTTTTTTCTTCAACGCTTTAAGTGACTTAAAAAAATGAATTGCAAGACGAAAAATAGTCTAAATGTAACATTAATTAATCCAACTAACCCTTCAATAATGTCCGTCATCATATCACCTTCGCTTTCCTTTGCTATTCCTATGGTCTGGAACGAAATATTCTCGACCAGTAACAAGATACTGCCCGCTTCTCTTTGATTGCTCTTTTTCTATTGGTGTCCAATCTTCCATAGCATCACCTCTTTAATTCTAATATTTTTATATTTTACTTCTTATGCCCATGATAAATATTTAAAAAGTCCATCTTCGGTAATTTTGTAACCTTTATCAATTAATTCTTTTTTCAAATTTTTCTTTGGCTAATTGTTTTTTATAATATCCTACTCCATTAGAGCTTACTAATATACAAGATGTTTTACCAACATCAATTGCCCTAAGAATTTCACAAAATTGATTTTCAACTAGCCATGTATAATCTCTATTAATAATCATTTCTTTTGCTTCTTTAGCGGTCGGTAATGTAGTATGAAAAATTTTTAGTTCTTTATTATACATTGTTATTTATCCTTTCTTATAAATATAGGGATAGTTAATCAAACTATCCCTATATTATTTACCTATTAAGCGGCGTTCTGAGAATTTCTTCTTGCTTCTCTTGCCGCTCTTCTTTCTGCTCTCTGCTCAAGCATTTCATTATGCTGTCTTACTTCATCGGCAATTCCATTCCAGCAAGCAAGTTCATAATTCCATTCATTCTGAGGAATATATGCCTTAACTCCTGTATGGCGGTCGTAAAGCAATTCATCCTTATGATACCATTTTCCGTTATAAGCTTCTTTGTAACCTAAATGTTCTGCATATTCCTTACTTGCGTAGTAATAAGTTCTTTCTGAATTATCATTATAGAAACAATGTACTACAATTCCACCAGTCCAAGATTCTGTATCAAAGAAACAATTAGTGGCTGAATCTTGTCTATATCTATTAGGATTTTCATTAACTGCATCCATACAAATATAATTATCTGTAGCAGAATAACCTGTATACACATTTCTTCTATTAATTTTTACCATATGGGCATCTGTACACAGACGTACCATTCTTGTGTCGATTTCAAATCTCTGATGATGCACACAATATCTAGCACAGTTAGAGCAATAAACCTGACCATCAATTTCAATATGGTCATTTTCTCTTACTCTACGTCCACAATGATGGCATCTTTTTATTTCGTTGAAGCAATCATTACAGATAATACTATCACAATTACTATGCTCTTCTCCGCATTTAGGACAAATTCCGCTATGTCCTATAGTAATTCTATTAGTGTTCTTCAATTTACCTTCTGAAGGTTTGAGCCAAGATACATTACAATTACTAAAGTTGGTATAATCTCTGTAATGTGCTCCACGAGATTCAGTCATCTCAGCACATGCAGATGTTCCCTGTTTAATAATCCAGAAATTATTTACATTAAATATTTCAGACATAGTTTTCTGCATAATAGCTCTGATTTCATTATAGATTGTCTGGTCTCCATCATTGTTCTGAGGATAAACTCTGCCCTGAATTATTTTATCTTCTCCAATGTGGAACATACATCTGTTTGCTTTAGGTTCAAATTCAAAATCTGCTCCATTATATTTCCTATCTACTGTATAAAATACAATAGATGCCCCATCGAGCATGTAAGAAAGAGTCCCACCCGAATACATACCCCTATAATTATTAGGACAATTTCTATCATTTAACTTATCAATAGTGTGACAAGAACTCCAAGAATTACCAAAGGACATAGTAAGATAATCAATAGGATTAATTGAAATTATTGTATGTCTTTTAATTGCAAGTTCGTTAATATCATCTCCGAATTTAGCAAATTTCTGTTGATAATCTTCAACTTTGTCTACACCAAGTTTTCTGCAAAGTTTACCAATAATTCTGGAGAATTTCTGTCCTGCTACAATTCGCAAATCAAGGAAGTCTGTCAATTCATTAAGTTCATCTACTTCTGTTGCTGTTGTTAACATGTGAGGGTTACTGTAGATTAAATTAATAAACAAATTAAGTTTAGTTAATTCATTATTTTTCTTTTCAGAAATATAATGATTATTGCCTATATAAACATTATGATTGTCTATATAATTTGTAATATAATACATTCTATTATATTCTTTTTTAATTTCTGATAAAGGTAAACCATTTACTTTAACAGAAGCCATTCCATTACCTAGTTTGGTACTCTCAATCTCTCTCATATGAGTAAAAATATAATCAAGTCTTTGACGAGCATTGTAAGCCTCTCTATAAGTCATTCCACAACATTTTGCTTCATATTTATTATTGTAAATATCCTGAATGGTGTCACGTACCCAATCTAAAAAATCACGGCATCCTTCTACGTTTACCTTACGGTGATAATCAGAAGAGAAAGCAATTTTGCCATTTCCAATATAATTGGGATGGTTCATGAAATAAGGATACATCCATCCTTTTTCTTTATTATACGTATCAAGAAGTGCATCTAATCCTTTATCTGTAGGATTATAATGTTTGTCTGCCTTATAACGATAATTAGGAAGCAAATTTTTGATTTCGCTTTTATAATATTCCAACTGTTCTGTGGGAATATTATATTCGTTTTTAACCATTCTTAATTCGTTCATCTCATTCATGTTTATGTCTCCTTTCTTTTACATTATGCTGTGAAATAATAATCAAGTACATTTTGATAAGGGATATTAAAGTAAGTGAAGAAGAAATTTTTCCAGCATTCTGCTTCTGTTTTACCTGTCATGTAAGCTGTTTCTTCTTCTCCATCTTCATTTAAAAACAGAATTTCAAGATTGCATTCTATTTCTGTATCTTTTTCCTGTGCCTTGTAATAATCATAATCATAAGTAGGAGTACTACTTTTATAATTACTATAATTGCTATTTCCGTTACATCTGCGATAATAATAATAATCTAAGTCATCATAATCATCATCATAATCTTCTCCACCAAATGTATTGTACATACCATAATATCTGGTGTTGTATGTTTTCTCTATATATTCAAAAGTTTCTACCTTTTCAGATGCCTTAAGAAGATGCTTAGTCATTTCAATTGTTTCAAGCAGTTCTTCCATAATTACATATTCATAAACAGTATGTGCTTTATAATATCCACAACTTAAATTAACTGAACTAACTTCACAAGCGGGAGAGAGATGAGATATATCAGAGAATGTTCCCCATGATTTAATCCAATTTGTTTCATCTTCTACCCAATCAATCCAATCTTGATTTGCGTTACTATAAAATACCAAGTCATTTGAGTTGGCTCTATCCAATTCAATCAAGAACTTCATATTACTAAGTTCAGTAATATATTTTGTCTTACAGAATTTTCCTGAGCCTATACCACCAACCTCTTCTTCTTCACAGAAAAGAACATAAGGTAAATAACCAGATTCAATTACCTTGAGGATGGCGTAGATTCCACATCTATCATCACCACCAATTCCCTGTGGCGAACTAATAGTATGAGTTACCTTTCCTTTCTTATCGGTCTGAATATCTTCATAAAAATCTGTTACTAATTTTTTATGAACAGTATCCATATGAGCAGTAAGAAGTACAGGAATATCTCCTCTACAATAAATATATCCATCTCCAATTACTGTGTTGTCTTTTCCGTAAATCTTTTTCATTTCTCCACAAAGATACTGCTTTAATTTCTTTGCGGATAATTTACAAATCTGAATAAATTCGGGGAAGTCGGTTTCATTTTTTCTTCCCTTATAAGGATATTCGTATGTTTTGGCTTTAGACTTAACTGTATAACTATTTGTTATCGGGTCATATTCGTATAAGTCAGAAAATTTGTCTTTTCTCTCGTAGTAAGTATTTGTCATTGCTTCTATAGCCTTTGCTGCTTCATAGAAATTCGTTCCTTTTGCTTCATTAACAAGTGCCTTTGTTGATACAGATGTGTTTGCCATAATATTGTTCTCCTTTCTTATTTTATTTACTTATTAGGCAGTTTCATCAATTTCGTCTTCGTCTTCATTGATAAGTACTCCACATTCGAGACATTCATCTCTGTCTGCGAGAGTCCAACCACCACAATGAGGGCATTCAATTACATTAGTATCGCTTGTCATATACCAATCACCATCAAGTTCTACCCAATCATTGTAATATGCGTAATCGACATTAAGGAAATGATGGTCATTTCCCCATCTGTCTGTAAAATGTACGCAAGTTCCCCAGTAATCATAGAAATACTCTTCTGTATATTCATCTTCGTAGACATTTTCACTATGCCATTCTCCTACATTGTCACAATAGTAACAATCATCTTCGTTGGCACATTCTGCGTCACAATAATATCTCTCTGTATCTTCGTCATAGATGTAATCTCCATCATTAAGGTTAATGAGACTACCACAATTTGCACATTCTACACAATCATCATCATTTATTTTGCTTGCACAGTCATAGCAAGCCAAATAATCGTCTCTGCTATGCTGTTCTCCACAGTAAGTGCATATGGGAGTATGACCAATAATAACAGGTTCTCTATTATCTTGATATCCTTCTCTTTTAAGAAGAGAAACTGTGCAGTCTCTATAGTGCATCCAATCTTTATAATTAGTTGCTCCATCAGCAGATATAGCATATCTCTCACAGTTGTCAGTTCCCTTAAACAACTTCCACAGATTATTTTCATTTACACATTCTGCAAGAACTTTCTGCATAATTGTTCTAAGCTGGCTTGCTATTGAAGTTTCTCCATCTGAATCTCTTCCATCAGGATAAACTCTACCCTGAATAAATTTATCTTCTCCAATATGGAAATTACATCTATTCATTTTATCTTCAAGACAGAATTCTTTTCCTTTGTACTTTTCATCTACTGTATACATAATAACAGTAGCACCATCAAGCATATAAGAAAGAGTTCCAGAACAATACATACCAGAATAGTTATGTTCACTATCTGTATTTCTTTCATTTAACTTATCAATGGTCTGACAAGATGCCCAAGAATTACCAAAGGACATTGTGAGATAATCAATAGGATTTACAGAGATAATCGTCCATCTTTTAATATCAAGAGGATTAATAGCATCTCCAAGTTCTGCAATTTTACCATTCCAACCATAATCTTTTATACGAGTATGACGCTCTCCATTTTCACTTGTCCAAGTTTCTGTGCGCTTATCAACAATTTTATCAAGTTCATAATACTTCATAAATTTACCGACAATACGAGAAATCTTCTGTCCTTTGACAGCTTTCAGACCGATAATTTTTCCGTTTTTCTCGTAGTTAAAAGGCTTTGCATATTCATTTGCCTTTTCAGCAAATTCTTCATCTGCAATATAACCTTCATAATTAGCCACCATATCAACGAATCCAATTCCTGATATATACTTTAAATACATATCATCATTAATAAAGAAGTCCTTGCGATTAAGACTTCCAATATAATGAGCGTGTACACCTGCCAAATTATAAAGTTCACAAATTCTTTCATATTCTTTTACGACCTCTTCATAGGTCATTCCATCAAAAGTTACATGATGAAAATGCCCTCCATAATTTATATTAAGTTCTCTTAAACTCCTCATATAATCTACGATTCTCGACAGTCTCTTTTTAGCCTCGTAGATTTCATCATATGTACAACAATTTATTTTATATTCATATTCAGGTTTCATTGCCCATTTTTTAATCTCTGTTTTGAACCACTGACAAACATTTTTTACAGTCTGAGAATCTTTTGCACGAGAATAAGAACTTTCAAGTACAATGCCCATTACCTTTTCATCCCAATTAGGATGATTAGACAGAATAGATGCAATAGGAGCTTTGTTTTTCTTGTATGTCTCCCAAATTACCTTAAGACCTCTTTCGCTATTGGCATGATGATACTTTGTCAGTAATTCGCCCATAGTAGAAAGAACATACTCTTCCTGTTCTTTTGTAAAATTATAAGTTCCCTTAAGATTAATTGCGGGTTCAATTGCAGGCTTCGTAAGCACAGTTGCTCCACTTCCAACTTTGAAGTAGTCTAATAATACATCATAATTTATGTTTTTTGTGTAACATACTCCTTCTTCTTCTTCTCTCTTTTCTTTAAAACTATTCCATTCTTCAATTGTAATAGGACGAAAATACTGTGCTTGTACAGCAAAATATCCCTTCTCAATATCAGAACAAGAAAAGTTAAAACTCTCTATATTTGAAATTTCTCTTGAGCGCATACCACTGCTTTCTTCAAGAACAAAGACATTGATATCATAGATACCATTGCGGTTAAATTCATTTACGTATCCTACGATGCACAGATTACGGCTATTGGTAATGCCATAACTATTTCTCTCATTTCCGATTACAAGGTCTCCTACGTTAAACATAAGCATAAGTTAATTCCTTTCTCCCCGTTATGCTGTTAGGTCAGCATTTATTATATTTATTAATTTATTTATATTATATATATATTATTATCTATTGCAATAGTCTTTCATCCCAAATTTTATTTGCTTCAGGCGTACCACACAGATACAACGTTACATGTTTACCTTCCATGAAACATTTGGGACATAAACATCCATGATATTTCATTGGGTCTTTATCAATATAGAACATTCTATTACCACAGTCGGTATAATAAAATGTGCTTTTACCATCCGTGGATTCAACATATTGATAAGTTTCTGCCCTGTTCATTTGCTTTTGCTTCTTTCTTAAATGGAATAATTAATATTTATTCCATTACTATCTAAATCCCACGTTTCAAAAGTTGCATCCATGATTTCTTCATAATCTTCATTGTCCATGTCGGAGATGTTAATTGTAATGGTATCACCTGTATCTGTGTTGTACAGGTTTACATCAATCCAATCCTGATTACAAGATTCAAGAAAATCTCTTACTGTTTCCAATTTTAATTCTCCTTTCCTTTGTCAAAAACAGAATTCATATATATATCTTTCATCCTTTGCAGGACTTGTAGATATAATCTTATAAGGAATATATCCCATAGTGGTATAGGCTTTATATACCGTTTCGCTTCCCATGTTGCGGAAGAATGGGATAGCTTCCAGTGTGTTCATATAGAACTGGGTTGTAATGGATTTTGTTTTTTCTTCTGTATCAATCCATTTACTTCCTTTCTTGACCTGTTTTGTTTTGGTCATCGACCCGATGAACTTGTCACTGTTAAAAGGCAGTGAAGTTGTGTCGGGATAATTTTTAGTTGCAAATGGATATTTTCTTTTAAAATCTGCGTAGCTCATGTACATTTTACCTTTCAAGTACATATGTTCTCCTTTCTAATTCCGTTGTGGTTTGTTCCTTTTTCAAATCTTACACCAAAATTGATGTAAGTATTTTTCTTACTTACTTCAACTTCTTCAAAACAATCGTTTCCAAGATAGCGGAATTTTGTATTCCTTTCTCTTGGTGTGAGAAGTTCGTTCATGACTGTCGTGTTTTTATTGAGGTAATCATACTTCTCTTTGATAACCCTATAGTATTTCATTTGTTACTCCTTTCTTCTTAGAGGGTGGCTAATCTTTCCATACCTTCGTTTATTGTAATCAGTCCTCTTTCCATGTTCTTGATGATATTGTCAATATCCATCAAAAACATAGGTCTATACACATTGCGAGAATCCATTTCTCTTATCTGCGCTCTTTTGTAATTTGCATATTCATGTACGAATCTAGGAAGTTTAATCATAATAATCTTCTCCTCTCTCTAACCATAAAGGGAAATCATTGTCGTAATTATCGGTGACTCCCCAATTGTTTAAATATTCTTCATTTTCTTCAAATGCTTCAATATCTGCAATAATATCTTCAATTGTGGGAAGTTTTGTTTCATCAGCTGTATCTTTGCCAGCATCAAGAATCTCTTTTCTTTTTAATTCAAGAGTCTTGATATAGAATTTTACTTTGCGTTCTCCTGTTTGTGTAAGTTTCATTTGCTTTACTCCTTTCTTTTATGCAAGTTTGAAGGTTGCATGTGCAACTTCATCTCCCTCTCTCAAGCAGTTTGCGAATTTCTCCGCAAAGTCATTAGTAAAGGGAATCTTTACCAGTTTCTCTACAAGGTTGTCCAGTTCATACTGATTTTTTGTCTTAACAGTTTTATTAATATCCCTTTGAGACGCAAGGTTATTTTCCTTGATGTAGCGGAGAAGTTCATAGAGAACATCATTTTTAAGTCCTCTACCCTCTTCTTTATATCCCGCTTCATCAAGAGCTTCAAACAAGAACTTAATTCTCTTGTAAGAGATTTCTTTAGTCTCCAACATAGAAACCAGATTGTCAAAAGCGGACGCAGAGATATACCCTCTTTTAGCTCCACCCATTCCTGTCTTTACTTTGATATCGTGTTTATTCAGTACTCCTTTAACACGACCTACATAGTACTTGTGCAGGTCAAAAGTGTATCCTTTCTTTACTTCCGTTGCCGTGGAATCAATCACATTGGTCATCTCGATGGGAGTTCCATTATTGATAATAACAATGGTTGCCTTAGTGTCTTTGAGCAATTCAGCAAGTGCGGTCATGTTGAAGTCAGCGGATACGGAAATAGCGTTTGTGTTATTGGTCATAATAGAATTCCTCTCTTTCTTTAAATTATTTTTTTTGTTTTTGTTTACGTTGTTGAGTTCTATATTTAGTTACAATATTCAATTACGATATTCAGTTGTATATTATCTCCCTCTTATTCGAGAGTAATAATTTCTTTCAGAGTATCTTTAATCAGAGTGTCATAATACTCTGCGAGGAAATAATCTTCCGCCTTGAGAGCGGCTTTTTTGAGGATTGTGTACTCATGTACAAGGTGCATTGCTTCTTCTTTTACTGACATTATGATTTGCCTTCCTTTCTTTTATTTCTTTATAAAATCAAATATGCAAAAAGACCATTGTATAAAATAAATAATGGTGCATATTGCCCAAAAAGGTAGATTGGAGCATGATACAGTTATGATTGCTACCACGCCAAATATTCATGAAATGTATTTAAACATAATTATTTGCCTCCTCCTTAATTTCTCTATAATCTATGCCTAAAATATCATCGACAGTTACATTAAAAATCTCCGCAAGAATAATTAAATTATCCACGGTAGGTAGATTTCTTCCGTTAATCCATTTATATATTGCTTGCGGAGTTTCAAAGCCAAATATTTTCTGTATATCTTTTACAGAAAGATTTGCCTTTTTGCGGAGCAAATCTATTTTTGCTCCTGTCATGGGTACATCAATGATTGGGATTTTCATAACTACTCCTTTTATAGCATTTTAAAAAATGTAATTATTTATTATATTCTTTGTGTAAGAGCATGATAAGGATTTACCTTTGCCCATGCAAGGATTCTATCTTTATACGAATCCCATCCCGAACTCTTTGTTTCAATGTCGTAGTAAATCATACAAGCTTTATTCCAAAAAGCATCTTCGGGAAAAACATTATCTTTAAGAGTAATGAGATAGTATCCGTTTTCGGGTAATTCAGGTTGTTCTTTTATAGGAATCCAATCAAGTTTTTGATGGTTCGGGTCTGTATAATGTGAAAGCATATTATATAAGAATAATGCTTCCTCATGACTTATTACAGGATTATAGCATTTATAATCTCCTGCTAATCCTGCAATATGTTCTTTTATTTTTTGTTCTGTCATATTATTTACCTTTCCTTTCCTTTTAAAAATGATAAACTGCTTTTCCGCTAATAATTGCATCAAAGGACTTAGCCATTTCTCCATCACAATAGATTTCAAAATGGGTAAGATTATATCCTGCGTCACTTGTTTCATACGGAATATTATGCATATTGCAATATACACGTATTGCTCTGATGGCTTCTGCATCATTTACATTATGCAATTCACAGTTTCTCCATTTTTTCTCCATTTGCTTTGCCCCTTTCTTATTTGCTGATGTATGAAATAATGGCATGACCACCTTCATACTGTTTTCTGTAACTGTTTTCCATTTCCATGCAAGTTTCGTATTCATGGAAATAGGATTGACAAACTTTTTTGTTTGCCTTATTAAGATAAATAAACTTATACATAGTTCTCTCCTTTCTTTATTTACCTTATTAATGCCTACAATTGATATGCATAGATATATTATTTGCCTTTACCTATACATATTACCACACGAAGCACAAGAAACTGTGCTTACCGTAATTAATCAGACCATCATCGGAGCGGTCAGATTCAGTTCCTTTGTGGTCGAATTTTAAAACAAACTTCTCTCCCTTGTGGACGTTGGGAGAATCCTCTGTATAACAAGAAAAGAGATTACCTGTTGTATCTTCAAAGGTAATCTCATTTTCGTTGACGGAATACACAGTTCCTTTTATTGTATATGTGGCTTCCATATGGAAACCAATGAGAAGGATGAAGAGGATGATAACGTCTATAAGAAATTTCTTTTTCATTTTTACTTACCTGCCTTTCTGAGTTTTTTTTCTCTTCTTGCTTTACGAACCTTGAGTCCTCTGCGGATAGTTGTTTCTGCAATATCAGCTGCAACTTCTTCTAAAGCCACACAATAAATGAAATCTTCTAAATATCCTTTACGAAGAAGTTTGTGAAATGCTGTGTAGATTTCTTTTACTTGTGCATTAACTGTGTGTCCTTCGGGCAGAGGTTCGTGCATAATAGCTTTTCTGATAATATAATAAATATCAGTAATGCCTTGCACTTGAGAACAGTGTCCTGTTTCAATGTTATCAAATTCCCAATTAACAAGATTCATAATTGGGGTCTGAATTATATCCATTACTTCCTTTGTTTCGGAAGTATATGAATAATCTTCGGTGTACAGGTTCATTTTTTATTTACCTCTCTTTCTTGAATATAATTATTTGCCTTATTAAGTAAAGAATTAATCCTCACAATCGGGACGTATAGAATTACCGCATATTTTATTTGCGTTCTATCCGTCCCTATCTGGGGATTAATTAAGCAATGACCTCATATTCCGCAAGTGAATCATATACTTCGGGAAGGTCTGCTTTGATAATATACGTCTGGTCAGGACGTACTCTGTTATAAGAGTACGCTGTACCAATGAGATGAAGACGGTCAACACAGTGACCTTGGGTTTTTTCGTTTCCGTTTTCATCATAAACGGTCAAAATCCACATAGGAGCGATTGACGGAAATGTTTGTACTTTAATCATAATTATAATTATTCCTTTCCTTTATTGAGGGATTTACTTTTTATTTCCCTCATTGATTGATTTAAATTTACGTTCAAATCGTTTCGGGAATTCAGGTTGTAATCCATATATGGATACAATTTGTTTCCCTTGAACAGATTGTCCGTAAATTTATTCACGAGTTACATACATACACATGGCATGTATTGTGTTCTAATAAACACACTAAAAGGCATGAACATTATGGGGATTAATGCTCATGCCCTCTATGTCTGTACATTAGAATGGTGGTCGTACATGATTTGAGACGAGAAAATGACTACACGAGACAACGGGTTACAAAAGTATAGTTACTTATAGGCTACTCCTTTCTATGTATATATAGTGCATTATTTTATTTCTATTCTTATATATATAGATATATTAATTAAAATACCCAAACTGCGCTTGAGCGTCTGTTTAGATATAATATATTATATCTATATATTATTTCTTGTTCCATGGATAAACATTCTGAAGGTCTTTAAGGGATTTAATAGATTTAAAATTAATCCCATTATATCCCCAGAAATCCAGTTCGTGGAATCGAATACCATTTCTTGAATAGGTGGAAATCCATTCCATGAACAGATTCCATTCAGATGTAGTTTCTTCTCCATCTGTAATAGGGTTAAGGTTAATTTCATATCTATATCCTATATCTTCACCATAAGCATCCATTTCCCAGTATTCACCCACAATTGACGGATGGTACAGATAAGGACTTGCGTCTGCGGGAATTTCTGCAATTACATCTTTAAGCAGAGAAAAGAAAATTTCTTTATCCTCGTTTTCTGTAACGGCACTAATACTGATTTTATCAAGTTTCATTTTTAGTTCCTTTCTTATATTATTATCAGCATCTCCAGTCATTGGCTTCAAGTTCTGCCCAGACTGCTTCTGCCAGTTTTTTACTTCTTACAGGTATAAGAAGACGGTCATGTTTACGACCGTTCCAATACCTGTCAATAGAATATTTAACCCTACTGTAAGTATAGTGAAGTTCTACCATGTAATAGGTAGTTACCTCACTAACTTTGTGAGTTTTAATATGTTTCCCGATTACCATTTTTACTCCTTTCACATTTCCCAGATATTGTTACCGCAAACCGTATCAAACCAATCCATAGCGATATATCGCCATGACTGGTCAATATCATACTCATGAATAGTGCCGTCAAAAAGAACAGCTAAATCTCCGAGTGGCTGTTCCTCAATGACAATTTTATCACCAAACATGAACAGGGAATAACGGTAATCATCCTGTTCGTGGGAATATTCTTCACGTACATAATGCAGAAATTCTGCAATGTTCGTGAAGTAGTCTGCAAACTCTTCCCGATTATTAATCGGGTAGTCCGTATGCAGTACAGACATATTGTTTACACCTTCTACACTTTTCTCCATAGCATCCCAAAAATCATTCAAATCTTTGGGATTATTGAAATTAATGTTATTAAAATCTTTAGCCATAATTATCTCTCCTGTTCCTCAATCCAATCAAGAATACCGTTGATATTTTCATTACTTGCGGTATCAAGGTCAATTGCAATAACTTCGCCATTAATGTAGATAAGCTCCATAATGTTACACCTCCTGTCTAATTTTAGGCATAAAAAAAGCGTCAACCAATTAAGGCTGACGCTTTTTGTATACCCAAAATTTGGGTATTATTTGTTCCAATCAATATTTCCCGAATGTTTAGGCTTCTGTCCATACTCCCACTGATAAGGACTAGCATAACGTTCATGTGTTACAGTGTCCGTCTTGCACTTGTCCAAATTGGTATGAACAATCGGGATGCGTGGCTTGACGTTCTCGTTAATCATAGCCGTATTTTCGGGACGCATACGGAATACGTTATCAAACTGATTCGCCTGTCTGAATTTAGGCGCAAGTACACGTGTATTCTTAGTTTTCACATGTGCCATTTTAGGCTCTTTCAGTCCGTGTTCCTTAATATATTCACGCACCATTTTTTCAAGTTCCTGCGTTACTGGAGTAGTTCCTAATACAATTTCAGTCCATTTGTTCGCATTGTCAAAAAGAACATAGGCGTATAAATGGCGTGACTTTTCCCCTTTAAAAGAATAATCAATAAACGACTCCACAGAATAAGTTACCGTGTTTTTAGTCGGCACTTCCTTAATAATTGCCCGCATTTTAGGCGTGCCGTTCTTATTAAAGATTTTGCGATTATTTTTGTCATATACATATGTATAGCCAGTTATAACACGCCTGTCATATACGTATGTAAACTTGCCATAGACTGCACCTGTAGGCACGACATGACCAAAAATAATCTGCTGATTTTTACAGACAGATATTTTTTTCATTTTTTAATCACTCCGTTCCTGATTCTAAAATTTTTTATTGCATCAAAAAAAGACTTCCCCTTGCAGGGAAGTCTTTTCAAACTAGTGTCCAGCGACCGCTTAGAACTCTACAACCTTCTTAGTCTTAGTTTCCGCCTCGGAAAACTTAAAGGATTTTTTCAGTGCCATAAGTCCGACCTGCTGAAGGAGGGACGCCTTAGTAATACGTCTGCCATTGATCCCCTTCTTATTCCAGCGGAGCGGCTGGTTAATCCCTTCATACATTGATACAAGTGCCTTCACGTCGTCGTCAGTGAACTTGATCGTTCTATCCTTCAGAAAAGGAATGTCGTTGAAGCCTTCGCCGAAAGCAACCGCCTGCTTCTTCAAGTCTCCGAAGGAAATGCGCTTATCCTTGTAATCTCTGAAGGCGGTTAATAAATCCGTGCCGCCTGCCGGGACTGCTATAACACGCTTACCATTAAGGAAAGTAGAGTGCATTGCAGTGTCGATGCAATAGGCAAGTAATTTAACGCCTCTGTATTCCTCATCAGTGCCTGCGTTCCATGTGGAATAACTATCATCGCAAGCAGTCATTGCCTCCTGTAAGCGGTCAAGTGTATCGCTGTTAGGCTCGTTCTTGCTCGCCTCGTTAGCGGACTGCTGCTCATACAGGAAAGAACGATGTCCGGAAATAACCGCCTGCAAGGCGTTCTGCATTGTGCTAGCGTCAAGTGTGACATTTTCCGGAAACGCAATCTCCTTTTCAGATACTTTAATTGCGCCGTTCTCATCGTACCTATTGCCTACGAATTTGATTGTGATTGTTGTCATTGTTAATCCTACCTTTCTGCACATATGTGCGAACAATGAAAATAGAGTGAATGTATATTGCTAACAAGTCCCTGCTAGCAGCAGTCAACTTGTATTAGCCAATTGGAAGTGTTTAGTATGAAAACAGGGAACGAAAGCACCATATAATGCATATGGCGAGCGGTTAAACTAGTCCTAGACAGTGATACAATGCGCATCAGCTAAAACTCTTTCGATATATCTTATTTTTTCCCTTCTTTTAAATAATGTATGGGTGAATAGTTCGTGCCCTCGACTTCTCGCAGGTGGTCCCCTATTCGTTTTTACAATACTAGTTTATCAAAATACTTATTAAATACAATAGTTTATATTATGTACATATTAGCGGGGTATGTTTAACCTAACAGGCTATTTTAGCCAGTTTTCCAGAAGAGGAGCTAAAACTACACACCCTAAATTTTAAAAAAGTCATTAAGTATTTAATACTTATTTTAATCAAATTCTCATCAAAATTTAAAATTAAATTAATCCTAATTAATCCTAATTAATCCTAAAAAATCAACTTTTCTCAACCCTTCTCTTTATTTACTCTCCCCCTCATTTTCTATCCCAATTCTCCTATCCCCAACTTTCGCCTGTCTTTTCGGCATTTTCTCCAAATCTAAAACTTATTCACATAGTTATCCACATACTTATCCACAAAGTTATCCACATTATCCTCAATTTAATCCACAAATAATTTTATATACTTTTTAAACACAATTTAATTCTACCCCTTGACTTATCCACAATTCCTGTTATACTATACTTAATTATTTTATTTACATACTAACCACATCGCACCACATACCCAAAGGAGGGGGGTATACATGAACCTAAAAATATTTTTTATTATCTTTACATTATCAGTCCTATTTACAGCAGAGATTCTTTCTTATATTAGTTCTCGTCTCTGGGAAATATGTTCCAGTCATTCTCCACTTTCAGAACAATATAATAGGAAGAAACTCAATAATATTTATTTCTTCATAGAAAAAACAAAATCGGTTTTTTATGGTTTCTTCCTTATTTCTGTAGTTATTACTTTTTATATGTTTTTAAAATAATAATCACTAAAGGAGCATAAATGATAGACAATACTACCCTGTCCAAAGCAACTAAAATTAAAATTATTCCAACTCGTATATCTAAAAATAATGTTCGGCATTTTGCGGTTATGTTTCAAAACATTCCTTATATGGATAAAAACCATAGAACATATTATTCGGAAGTAATTTTCCATGATTGTACATTTTCTCATCGTAATGAAGATTTAGCATCTTTTACTTATAAGGAAGTATGTAAATATAATATTGCTATCATAAATAAATCTATAATAATTAATCATGCTCAATCATTTATACATGACAATCAATTCACATTTGAATATCATGAAAAGCCGTCAACAACAAAACTAATTACAATTCAATATCCAAAGGAGGACTAAATGGGATATAAATATGAAGTTGTTTATTGTAATACAGGAGATACTTATGCAAATCATAAAATCTTTAAATATTATATATTTGCACTACTCTATTGCTGGTATTGTAATTTTACATATAATTTTGTAGGAATAAAAAGGAGAACCTAATATGAATGAAGAAATAGTTTATTTTGAATTAAATAACTGGATGCCCGATAAAGATTATCCAAATGCAGAACCATTTAAAACATGGGCAAATTATAAATACTTTAATTTTGATAATGAAGATTGGATTAAAGAAAATAAATTAGTAGTAGTAAGAACAGTTGTAGATATGTCAGCAAATTGGTGTATTACTGCAACTAAAGAATGGGTATTAAAGAATTGTCCTGAACTACTTACTAAATATACAAAATTTCTTAGATGCCCAGATGCAGATGAAGAGTTACCATATGGAAGATTTGGCAGCCCATTTTATGAATATACAGATAAAAACATAGGCTGGCATTTTATAGATGATGAGGATTATTAATATGTCAAATAAATTAAAAATCTTTCTTAGTGGAGGGATGACTGGTTTAACAAAAGAACAAGCTTCTCATTGGAGAACACTTTTTAAAATAGCAGACACTTATCAATGTAATATTTTTATAGACCCAACATATTTATATACGCCATCAAACAATGCAGACCAATTTTACGAAAAAGAAGCTATGGAATATGACCTTTATTGGATTAAACATTCAGACTTTATTGTTGTTAATTTTAATTCATTATCTTCTATTGGTACTGCTCAGGAAATAATGTTGGCATATACATTAAATAAACCAATTATCGGTATGATTGAAGAAGATAAATATGACCAACTTCATCCTTGGTATAAGCAAGAATGCATTAAAATATTCAAGTATAAATCAGATAAATTGGAAGATATCATTAATGAAATAATTGAATATATATGGAGGTTTAAAAATGATTAAGAAGTATAAAAATAATTGGAAAAGAAGTAGCAAGATTAAAAATAGAAAATATAGGGTAAAAAGATAAATGGGTAAAAAGAAAAAAATAAGAAGAAAAATCGCAAAACAAGTTGAAGAAAAAATGGGTTATCTAAATACATGTCTCAATGAAAGAAATATAATTCTAAATATGATTCGTCCTAAAAAAGATAGAATACCATTCTACTCTCATTGTAGAAGAGACTGTCCTTCTACTACATGCGAAAGTAATATTGATGTAGATAATCAACCTATTATTAATAGAATTACTAAATAAGAAAAATTAAATGGAGATTTAAATAATGACACTTGAAGAATTTAAAAAAAGAGAAGAATTTCAAAATACAATTAATTCTTCCGAATATGATTTTCTTAGAGAAAAACCATTAGGTAATAATATAATTCTATTAGGACTTGGTGGCAGTTATGCTTATGGTACGAATAATGAAAATAGTGATTTAGATATTAGAGGAATTGCCACTCATAATTCAGAAGATATTCTTACACGAAAAGGGTTTGAACAAGTAATTAATGAAACTACAGATACAACCATTTATTCATTAGAAAAAATGGTTAATCTTCTTTCAAACTGTAATCCTAATACAATTGAAATATTAGGACTTGAACCTTGGCAATATTTGCATACAACATATATTAGTGAAGAATTATTAAGAAATAAAGATATGTTTTTATCTAAAAGAGCTGCCTATTCATTCGGTGGTTATGCAACAGCGCAGCTTAGAAGACTGTCTAATAAAGCTGTTCGTACAGTAGAACAAGAGCAAAGAGAAAAGCATATTCTAGCAAATATTGAAAATGCAAGATATTCTTATCCAGATAAATACTTTAATTATCCAGAAGATGCAATTAAACTTTATATTGATAAATCAATTCAAGAAGATTATGATACTGAAATCTTTATGGATATTAATTTAAAACATTATCCGCTTAGAGATTATAAATCTATGTGGTCAGAAATGCAGAACATAGTTAAAGATTATTCTAAAATCGGAAAACGTAATTCTCATGCTATTGAACATGATAAACTTGGTAAACATATGATGCATCTTATTAGATTATATCTTATGTGTTTTGATATTCTTGAAGATGGTAAAATTATTACCTATAGAAAGAAAGACCATGATTTTTTAATGGATATTAGAAATGGTAAATATCTTGATGACGATAAACAACCCACGAAAGAATTCTATGAAATTGTTGATGAGATGGAAAATAAATTAGAATATTTAAAAGAGCACTCTCCTCTTCCAGACAATCCAGATTATAAACGTATTAATGAATTTCTTTATAATGCAAACTTGCAAGTATTGATTAAAGAAGGAGTATTTGAATGACAGAAACAAAACCTTTTAAGAAACTTACATACAGACTTGCAGTAAAAGCCAAGTGTTTACAGTGTTGTTGCGGTAGTCCTAAAGAAGTAAAAAATTGTCCTTGTATAGATTGTGCTTTATACCCTTTTAGATTAGGTAAACCACCTAAAAAAGAAGTTAATGCGTTAGAACTTCTTATTTTCCCAGAGGATTCTAAATCAACAATCTTTTCAGTCCGTAAAAAGGACGAAGAAGATGACGAACCTCACATGAGAACAACTGAATATAGCATGTTTATTGAAGATGATGATGAAGATTAAAAAGGAGATATTATAAATGAACGATAGTGTTAAAACTGTTACTATTAAAAAGAATATCCACTGCCCCGCTTCTTATTATTTTTGTTCAGGTTATATTCCTGCATTGGCAGAAGAAATTCTTCAAATTATAAATAACTATGAAAAAAATAGTATTTATATTAAATCAATTGATATGAATGATAATACATATAATTGGTTGTTTAGATTATTTACAAATCCAATTGAAAATCCAATCAATCCATTATCTTCTACTGCTGATAAAATATATATATATGATTATAATATAAAAATCATTTCTAATGGCAAGCTTGATGATGGAATAATTGTATTTAATGTAGGAGAATAAATATGCAATGGTATGAGCCAAAAGAAAAAACAGCAAAAATAGATTGGAGATGTGATACTCCGTATTGGAATTTTAAAATCATTAATTTAGATGATAAGAATCTTGCTTTATATAATACTCAATATAATGATTTAATTAAAACATCTGATAATATAGATGAATTACATTTTTGTGCTTATAGATTACAATTAATGGTTGAAAGAAAAAATGAGTTTAGATAAAGCAATTAAACATCATAAAGAACATAGAAAACCATATTATGGCAACAAAGCAATTGACCCCTCATGCAGATGTCATGGGGGGTGTGATTGGTGCTTGGCAAACAGGTTGTATAAATATAGGAAGAAACAGCTTCAATTAGAGCAAAAAGAATGGGAGTGTTTAAATGGAGAAGAGACAAGTAAAGATACGGATTGATTTAATTGGTACTGCCCCAATGAATAATAGTTTAGTAAATCTTGATAATACAACAATTGATAAGATTCAAACAATAAGGATTTATGATAAAAATAAATCCAAAAAGATTTTAACGTTAAAAGAAACTGATATTAGACAATATCTTAAACTTAGTAAACGGAGGAAAAAGAATGATGACAAATAAAGAATATTTATTTAGTTTAGATGATTATGATTTGGCAGAATATCTTGTTACTTTTGTAAGGCAAGATATAGATGGTAATGATGTATATGCAGACCCGTCAGGGACTGAATGGTTTATATTTGAAGATGCAGTTGAAGCAACCATTGAATGGTTAAATAAAGAGGTAAACGAATGAAAAAATTTAAAAAAGATAAACATACGGTTATTCCAATTCAAGAAACCAATTTTGACATGGTAAGAAATATGAATGATGCAGAGCTTGCATTTTTTATTGTCCATCGTACTGGTTGTGACCTATGTGAAAATTTTGAAAGAATGAAAGACAAGAATTGTACTTTATCGCAATGTTCAGAGTATTGGATGAAATGGGGAAAATCTCCTGCTACTCCAATAGACCTTGACAATCTATAAAAAAGATGCTAACATGTATATAATATATTAAAGGAGTTATTTTTATGAGCCATTATTCAGTTTTAGTATTACATAAAGAAGACCAAGATATTGATACTCTTCTTGCCCCTTATGATGAAAATCTTGAAGTAAAACCTTATCTGAAACTTACTTTCGATGAAACAGTCGTAAAAGCAAAAGAAGAATACGACAATTGTACAGAACAAGAATTGATTAAAAATTATGCGGAAGATTTTGGCTATATTTTATTAAGCGATGGATTATATTCTACATATAACCCTAATTCTAAATGGGATTGGTATCAGATAGGTGGAAGATTTAGTAATAGTTTGCCACTTACTGATGAAGCATTGAAAAAAGAATATGCTGATTATACTAATTATCCATTTACGGATACTGCTCCTATTAATTATGTAAACTGGAAATATAAGCATTTAACAGAAGAAGAAAAGAACAAAATCCGAAGATGGTGGGAAATTAATATTTACGATGCACCTCTCAAAGAAGGCGAAGAAAAAGATAAATATTTATTCTATAACCCAAAGTATTATGAACGCAGGTATAGAGATGCAGAAACCGACATTAAAGTTCAAGAAATTATTAAATTCTTCGCAGTTATAACTCCCGATGGAAAATGGTATGCTCCATCTAATATGGGCTGGTGGGCTTGTACAGATGGAGAACCTGAAGATGAACTTAAATGGGATTTGGAATTTTATGATAGATTTATTAAACCAAATCTTGATAGTAATTTAATTTGTACTGTAGTTGATTGCCATATTTAAACAAGGAGATATTATAAGAAAGTGAGGATGATTATGAGTGTGTGATATAAATAATTCACTTAATAAACGTTGTTTAGATTTAATTGGACAAAGATTTGGAAGACTTGTTGTTTTGGAAAGAGCCGAAGATGAGGTAGATAAAAAGTCTGGTAAGCATAAGACAAGGTGGTTATGTCAATGCGATTGTGGAAATAAGAAAATTGTAAGAGGCGCATCTTTGACTAGTGGGCGAATTAAATCTTGTGGGTGTCTACATAAAGAAACATGTAAGAAACTTGGAGAGTCTAAAAAAGGAATTTGTGTAAAATACAATAAATATGATTTAGAATCTTTTGATTATGGTGTTGGTTATACAAGTAATGGTGATCCGTTTTATTTTGATAAGGAAGATTATGATTTAATAAAAGATACTGATTGGCATTTTGGTGGAAGATTAAAAAATAGGCGTTATTTGCGTGGTTTATATAATGGTAAAGATATTTGTATGCATAGATTAATAATGGGGGTATTGGATAATTCAAACGTAGTCGTAGACCATATCAGGGCTAATTCACAAAATGATAATAGAAAAGAAAATTTAAGAATTACCACACAGGCTAGAAATTGTTGCAATAGAAATATATCTAAAAACAACACAAGTGGATGTACAGGAGTATCTTTTAACAAGCGGAATAATAAATATGCCGCTTATATTAGAGTTAATGGCAAACAAGTGTCTTTAGGTAATTATATAAAATTAGATGATGCAATTAATGCAAGAAAACAAGCGGAAGAAAAATATTATGGAGAATATTCTTTTGGTAATAGTAATAAGGAGATAATAAATAATGAAATATCAAATTAGAAAAGGTTGCTTCGAAACAAACAGCAGTAGTTGCCACTCGCTCATTGTCACAAAGAAAAATTCAAACATCCGAATGACACAGGAAGAAATTCGCCACGAGTTTTATCTTGATGAAGATTGGTATAAAGAGCGTCATAAAAATAATGAAGAAGAAATTGTTAAAATCGACCCTTGGGATAATGATTTTGGTCGCTCTCCTTTCAATGTTCTTGTGACGTTTGAAGATAAGCTTGCTTATGCTATTGCTGAGTATTGTGGAAATAATTACAGTATTAAATCTTATCTTGAAAGCGAAAAGGTATTTGATGAGATGTTTAGACCTTTGCTCATTCGTCTCATTGGATGTGATGATATTGAATGGGACAGATGGGATGATAGACCTTTTGAAATCTATGTAGGTGGTGGAGATAATCTTGATGAAGTCGAGCAAGTACCATACGACAAGCTTATTTATGTAGATAAAGATAAAAGAAAAGATTTATCTGAAGATGATTTGGTTAGAGGCATGTATAAAAATGTAGATATAGATGGCAGACCAATTGAGGAGGCTTGGTTTGATGTGCCTAAGTTTGGGGGAATAGACCATCAATCTGCGGGATTGCTTAAAAGATTTTTAAAAGATAATAATTTATCATTGGAAGATTATCTTATTAGGAAAGATATTGTTGTGGTTATAACGGGGGATGAATTTAGTACCCTTTCTGATATGTTTGAGTGTGGATTAATTAATAAAGATTCTATTGTATTACAATTTCCCAAAGAGGGAAGTTTTGATTCTTATCTTTATGAGGAGAGTGAAAATGAAAAAACAGATTAGGACAAGTGTATGGGAAACTAATTCAAGTTCTGTAAATACTCTTACTATTATGACTAAAAAAGAATATGAAGATTGGAACAGAAAATGGAATGACCCTGATTGGGCATGGGATTGGGTGAATGACACATGGGTTAACACAAATGAGAGTGAAGAATATGGAAAATATCCAGATGATTTTTGGGACAACCCTTGTGGTGATTACTATGAAAAAGAAACTACAGAATATATAACCGAGCATGGTGATGAGATAGTTGCTGTTTCTATTTATGGTTATAACGGATAAGGGGTAATGATGAAAAAAATAGCGACATATAAAAATGGCAATACATGGACAACACTTTATGAAGATGGAACAAAAGAACATTTTACAATAGATGATGATTTCAGATTTAATTTCAGTGAATCATGTGATATTCAAATCTCACAGTGTTGTGATAATGGTTGTGAGTGGTGCTATTATGGCTGCTCTCCCACTGGTAAACATGGTAAATTAACTGGTTGGAAGTTTTTTGAAACTATGCATCCTTATACAGAGATTGCTATTAATCTTCAGTATCCTATTCCAGATGAATTAACAGAATTTCTAAATATAATGAAGAATAAAAATATTATTGTAAATGCAACCATTAATCAAAATCATTTTATGAATCCTTTTATGCAGTCTCTTGTTAAACAGCTTGTTGATACGAATTTAATTAAAGGCATTGGCATTTCATTAACAGACCCGACTCAAAAAGATTTTATCAATATGGTAAAACGATATCCTAACGCTGTTATCCATGTTATCGCTGGGGTCACTTCGCCAGAGGATATTGATTATTTAAAGGGACATGATTTAAAACTTCTTATCCTTGGTTATAAGAAATTGGAGAGAGGTAAAAAATATTATGACCACTCTTCTACTATTGTTGAAGATAATATTAAATGGCTTGAATCTGATTTGGATGGAATTATAAATGGATTCAAAGTTGTGAGTTTTGACAATCTTGCCATCGAACAATTACATCTCAAAGATAAACTTAGCGATAAAGAATGGGAAATGTTTTATGGTGGTGATGATGGTACTGTAACTTTCTTTATTGACCTTGTTAAAGGTGTTTTTGCTAGAAGTAGTTTGTCCCGAATTGTATATACTATTGGGGACAAGACTATTGACGAGATGTTTGAAGTTATTAAGGAAGAAATTAAGAAAGGAAGTGATTAATTTGATTTCTTATTTTGACTGTGCTGCTACTACTAAGCCAACAGAACAAGTTATTAAAGACATAGAAACAGGTATGAGGGATTATTGGTTTAATCCCTCTTCCACTTCTGAAGAATCTAGGAAAGTAAAGCTACAAATTGAACATGCAAGAAAACAGGTCGCTGATTTTATTAATTGTAAACCAGAGGAGATTATTTTTACATCAGGTGCGACTGAAAGTAATAATTTGGCTATTCGAGGCACATATCAACAGGGAGTATTTTGCTCAGAAATAGACCATCCTTCTGTTTATAATACAGTAAAAGACATGTCTTATTTTGACGAGTCTTTTTTATATTGTTTACTTAAAGTCGAAAAAAGTGGACAAATAAATTTAGATTATTTATCTGAACGTCTTTCGAAAAAAAAGGATATATATGAATATGTCCATCCAATTATATGTATTTCATATGTAAATAATGAAATAGGGTCTACAGAAAATATTTATGAGATTTCAAAAATCGTCCATCAGTATAGAGGGTATCTTCTTGTAGATGCTACACAGGCAATTGAATATAGAGATATAGATGTTCAAGGTATGGGTATTGATATGTTATCTGCCAGTTTTCATAAATTTGGTGGTGTTAGAGGTTGTGGATTTTTATATGTAAAGAACGGAATTAAACTACAACCACTGCTTACTGGCGGGCATCAAGAGAATAATTTGAGAGCAGGAACTGAACCTAGTTATTTAATTACTGCTATGGGTAATCGTCTTGAAGAAATGCAGAAGACAAAAGCTCTTAGACTTAAAGTAATTGGTGATATTAGTTGGTCAATTAAAAAGAAACTAGGTCTTATTGATGGTAATAAGATAATTGAGGGGATTAAACAAAACGGTAAATATTGTTCTCCTCATATTATTAGTCTTACTATTCCTAATATTTCTGCTCAAGAATTAATTACTCTTATGGATTTGGATGGAGTTATTGTATCTGCTGGTAGTGCTTGTTCTTCTGGAGAGAATGTTCCTAGTAGAGTATTAAAAGCGATTGGACTTACAGATGATGAAGCTCGTTCTACTATTAGAATAAGTTTTGATGAATATACTACAGAAAAAGATGTTGAAAATTTAATTAATTCATTAACTAAGAATGTTCAAATTTTAAAGGAGCTTCATGTGGATGATGAAAAATAAAGGATGGTGATTTATGTCAGAGTTTGGATTACGCATTAATAATTTTGCAGCTGGGTCAATCATGGAAAAAAATGTAGGAGTGCGTGATAGATATGATATTACAGAAGCTATGTTGATTAATAGTCTTTTTAAAGACTATATGGTATCACATGGTTTAAATGTATATAAAGGAGAATCTACCAGAGATATTATTTGTATTACTTTTAAATATGGTAGTCGTACATATGAAGAAGAAATAGCTCATTTAAATAAAAGAATAAAAACTTACGAAAAAGATACAAAAATATCTGAAGAACAAAAGCAACAAAAGATAGATTTTTTAAATATCTTAAAAGAAAAAGCTACAGAAAATAAAGACAAATACGTTAGGTATACCAAAGACCAGCTTAGAATTCTTTATTATACTCAGGGAGTAGATATTTTTTATAATGTATACGGTAAAAAAGGTAAGATTACAGATACTGAAAAGATACATTATAAAATGCTCTTTAGGAGCACAGGAAAAGCTAAGATTGGAAGTTGTATGTTTATCAGAGAGGAACTTTATGAAGTTGCAAAAAATTATTTATATATGGGAATTCAACTTCCAAAAGAAAATGCCCCTATTGTGGAAATTGGAGCTTACTCTTCACTCGTTGCTTCTTCTATTGTTGGAAAGGTTAAGATTGACCCCAAAGATATATTGATATTAAAAGACGTTGAATCAACTTTTTTGGGAGATGCAATAAGTATTGAATTAGATAATAAAGGGCATTGTCAAGCTGTTAAAAAAGACAATTATAAATTGGGTAATGTTTTATTTGATGGACAAGCATTGATTGACCATAGTTTATTTCCAATATGGGGTAATGGGTATATTCTTTTAAGACAACACATGTTTAAAGCAGCTGCTTTTGATTGTTATCTTCAACAATGGTTTAAAGATTATTATGGAGATAAATATGAAAATGCAGTTATTAAAGATATGTGGGGTAATGAACATAAAGTTACTGATATTAAAATGGTAACTACAGATAATGCTATTAAATGGTGCAAATTTAAAGGAATTACATATGATTATTGGTGTGAACGGGTTAAACAAGATAATGATAATTGGTTTGGAATTGTTAAAACTGCACATCCAAGTAAGTTGGGTGATGTTCAATATCAATCTTATCAAATGGTAAATGCTTTAGATATAAATACAATTGAAGGTGCTGTTCAATGTACTAAGGATTATATTTACCAATTAAAAAATGATATAAATATTTTTTTAGATTATTTAAAAAGAAATTCTAATTTTTCAAATGATTTTGAAGTGTTAATTGCACTAGTAAAACAAGACCCAGAATTTGAACAGTGCTCTTACTTTAAAGACAGGCGAGATAGAATAATTCAAAGTTATATAGCAAATGCAAAAATGGGGAGAATAATAAATAATGGTGATAACCTAACAATTGTTGGTTCTCCTTATGCAATGCTATTATATACAGTTGGTGAAGACCCTGAATCTGACCCAACATTTGAACATGAAAACGGATGTATACAATGTTATACGGAAAGATTTGATGATGGGGAATACTTGGCAGCTTTTAGGAGTCCTTTTAATTCCCGTAATTCGTTGGATTATATGCATAATCATTATGATTGGAGGTTGAATAAATATTTTAATATTGGTAAAAATTGTATAGCTATTAATATGGTTGGAACAGATTTTCAGATGAAAAATAATGGCTTAATAAAATGGGTCGGTTAAGTGGTGACACTTTTCAAAAAACATAGGGTGAAAATTGAAAAAACTAAGTATATATTATATTTTTTATAATAATGAAGGAGATTATTATGAATGACATGGAGGAAATATGGAGACCAGTTATTGGTTACGAAGGATTATATGAAGTAAGTAATTTAGGACGGTTAAGAAGTGTAGAACATTATAGTGCACAAAATCATTTGATACCTTGTAAAATTTTATCTATTAGTCATGGGGCTTGGGGATACACAGATGTGTCTTTATATAAAGATGGAAAAAGGACTCATAAAAAGATGCATAGATTGGTAGCAGAAAGTTTTATTCCTAATCCCAAAAATCTTCCTGAAGTAGATCATATAGATATGGACAAGGATAATAATTGTGTTGATAATCTAAGATGGTGTACACATTCTCAAAACCATAGTTATCCACAATTCGTGGAGTTAAAGAGAAAATTGATGACTGGAAGAAAACTTCCCGAACAACAAAGGCTTAAAATGTGTAAATCAATAAATGTTTTAAAAGATAATGAAATTGTATATACTTTTGAAAGTTATGCAGATTTGGATAAAAATAGCAAACAGGTTATTGGGGAACAGCTTTGGGGAGTTTATGTGAGAAAAGTGATAAATGGTGAAATGGACAATTACCATGGATATACTTTTCAATTAGCATGATATGTATATAATATATATATGTCAATCAATTACCAAGTTTACTGAATTGCGATTAAAGTAGGTAAAAAGGTTTAACGACTAGATGGTGAGAACGCATATCAATAATCCATCCACGAGCGCCCTATATCTTAAAATAAGATAAAGAGATAGTCTAAACTTATAAGAAATTATAAGAATCGCAAAATAAACATTTGTGAGATAATAAAAAGCAGATCAAGATTCTGATTCAATTTATACAACCAACCAAAAGGATATTGTTACTCATGCAAAATATTGTGTTGAAAACTATCCTACTATTGTAAATAATATACCAAAAGAAAAAACTGTTTATACTAATTCATTAGAAGATTTTGCTAAAGTAGACAATAAATTAGCAGCTAGTCAACAGGATATAGGAGGGTCATCTAATTTAGCGCAGTTGGCGTTGTCTTATTCGTATTCTTTTTCTGATAAAAAATATACTGACTACGTGTGTATATTATCAGTATTAGCGCAAGTATGTATAGATAATGCCAAGAGAGTCCATGCAATAAACACTTCCGAAGAAATAGACAGAATTCAACGTGATATGGATATTAATACGAATGGATATCCTATTTTCTGGAAAGCAATTAAAAAGAAAAACGATAAACGTAATGGTGTCAAGTTATCTGAATTAACTGATAAACAGATTGAAAGAAGAAATTCAATGTACAATTCAGAAATAAAATGTCCAATGAATTCTTTATATAATATGAATATTAATCCAAGAATAAGTACTAATTCTTCTATTTATCCAATTGATAAATTTTTAAATATGTATGAATTAGATATTAGTAAAACTAAAAGTAAAAAGGTCGAAGAATTAATAAATAAATATTCTTTAAGAATTTTTAATTATAATAAAGATAATGAAATTGATGATACTGATAATGAAGATGATTATTTATTACTTGATTCTGATTTTGACCAATTAATAAAAGATATTAGAGAAATAGCTTTTACTAAAAAATATTTAGGATTAATGTCTTATTTAATTAATAGAGCTTTTATTCCAGCTTCTGGTTTAAAACATAGTGGTAGACCTATAAAAACCAATTTACATAAAAATAGACCTTTATTATTAAAGACATTATATGAATTAAATTCAAAACAGTTTTTGAAGTGTTTTTCAAAAAATATTGAACCATAATATGTATATAATATTTAATGATTTTAATTATTAATTTTTATTAATATAAAATCCTTATAATATATAGGTTTTTTATAATAAATAATTTTTCTAAGTATTGGAATGGAAATATTATATATAATATATATTATATAATATAAATTACATTAACAATAATTAATTATTTTATATATAAATAAATATATTTAAATAATTAATTATAGGATTAAAAAGATTAAAGGAGAAAAAAGATTATGATTACAAAAAAAGAACTGACAAAAGAAATTGCTAATAGAGCTGGTATTACTCACAAGGAAGCTGTGAGAATTTTTGATATTGTTCAAGAGACTTTTTATGAAGCTCTTGAAACACAGGATGATGTAAAGCTTTTTGATGGTGTTATCTTTTCAGTAAAGGATACTGCTCCAAGAGTTGGTAGAAATCCTATGACTGGAGAAGCTGTTAATATTCCTGCTAAGAAGAAAGCTTCTGTACGTTTTGGTAAGGCAGTTAAAGATATTCTTGCCAATATGAAGTAATATTAAAAATTAAATATAAATAATTAGCAAGTTATCCCTGTCGTGTATAATTACATGATGGGGATTTCTTATATTTATATTTATGCTCTATTTCTTTTATTTTATAAAAAGAATGGAGAATAATATGTATATAGAATATAATTCTAATCCTGAAAATAAATTAGTCGGTGATTGTGTTGTTCGAGCAATATCAAAAGTCACTGACCAAGACTGGGAAAGAACATATATGGAAGTATGTGTTCAAGGTTTTATGATGCATGATATGCCCTCTTCAAACAGTGTTTGGGGAGGTTATTTATTTACAAAAGGTTTTAGAAGATATATTATTCCTGATACTTACCCTAAAAGATATACTGTAAAACAGTTTTGTGTAGATTATCCAAAAGGATTATATTTGTTGGCTACAGACCAACATGTTATTGCGGTTGAAGATGGTAATTATTATGATACGTGGGATTCAGGCAATGATTTCCCACTTTATTATTGGAGAAAGGAAATTAGTAAATAATGGATATGACTTCAAATAATATAAATCAAAATCAAATAAATCAAAATAATTCATATAATAATGTTAATTCTAATTATCAAGGAACTAATATTGATAATAATTATATGAATGGGAATAAAAGTGGAACATCTTATACTGGAGGTATGATTAATCAACCAACTGGAAATGTAGTTCAGCCAAGCCCTCCACAATATATACCGCAAAATAATAATCAATCTTTTTGGAATGGCAATTATAATAAGCCGATGCAGAATATTCAATATACTTCTGTCCAATCAGATATTCAAAATCAAGATGAAAAAGAATTTATTTTATTAGATGGGTCTACCCCCAATAAAAAGAAAAAATATGTATTCGTAGGAGAGATAGATATTACTCAACCTGTCTTTTCTTTAGAAGATATAAGAAAAATAGTTTCAGATGAATTTGATAGACGATTTGGAGAGGAGGAAAAGAATTGATAAATAATCCATTTACAAACATGCAGTATATCATGTCTGAATATAATAAATTCAAGAATGACCCAATGCAGTGGTTGACTTCAAGAAATATCAATAATCCACAAGAGATGCTTCAAAATCCTCAAGCTGGATTTCAAAATATGGTCAACAATGGAGCTATGAATAATCAACAATTAAATCAGATTATATCAATGGCTCAAATGATGCGTGGTTTCTTTAAATAAAAACGGTACTAACACTTTGCAAAGTTTATGTATAGTAACTCGTTGATATTATATTTAGTAAAAAAGGAAGGTAATTAAATATGGGATTAACTGATGGTAACAATGGTGGTCTTACTGCTGCTGATGTTGCAGCGGTAACAGGTAATAACAATGGTTTTGGTGGATGGGGCGATGGCTCTTTCTGGATTATTGTCCTTTTCTTATTTGCTCTGATGGGTAATGGATGGGGTAATGGTTTTGGTAATGGTAATGGCGGCGCTATGCCATATGTTATCAACAACGATGTTCAAAGAGGTTTTGACCAATCCGCTATTATGAATGGTATTACTGGACTTAACGGTACAGTTTCTAATGGTTTTGCAAATGCTGAAATCTCTCGTTGTAATGCTCAGACAAATCTGCTTCAAACAATGGCGAATAATCAAGCGGCTACAATGCAGAGTTTTAATGATGTAGGTATGGCATTCCAGAATTGCTGTTGTGACAACAGACTTGCAGTAGCTGAAACAAAACAACTTATTTCTGCCGAGGCAGCTGCTACTCGTGCTAACACAGATGCAAAAGTGCAGGCTGTTATGGATAAGCTTTGCCAGCTTGAAATGGATGGTATTAAGCAGAACTATGAGAATCGTATTGCTGGTATGCAGAATGAGATTGATGCTCTTCGTTCTACCATCAATACATCTGATAGACTTGCGTCTCAGAATGCACAGACTGCTCAAATTCTTGCGGATAATGCAGCCCAGACAAACACATTAGAACAATACCTCATGCCCACGCCCAGACCCGCATGGATCGTCCAGAATCCTAATTGCTGCCAGCCAAATTATGGTTGCGGCTGTGGATGCAATGCGTAATTGGGGGTGATATCATGGCTGAGTATGTATACAATCCAGTTCAAGAAGTAGAGGCTGGACAAAATGTATTACTTCAAGATTCTATTCCTTGTAATCGAGGCTATGTGATTCATCGGAATGGTTCTGGCATCCTTACTCTTAGAGGTATCGTTAACAACCCTTGTTCCAAATTTGCAAGATATAAAGTTGAATTTAATGGTAATATTGCAATTCCGACTGGTGGTACTGCTGGTGAAATCAGTCTTGCACTTGCCATTGATGGTGAGCCGATTCAAACGAGTCGTGCTCGTGTAACTCCAACAGTCACAAATGCTTATTTTAATGTAACAAGTGTAGCCAATGTTACAGTTCCTGCTGGCTGTTGTCTTACTATCTCTGTTGAAAATACAAGTGGTGTTTCTATAAATGTTCAGAATTCAAATCTGACTGTAGATAGAACTGCTTAAAGAAAGGAGGTAGTAAGTATGAAAGAATTAGAATGTTTAAAAGATATGCTTTGTGATGAAGTAAGAAAAATTAATTCTCAAGGAGAACTTAATCCTACTACTCTTCAAGTTGCAGATACAGTTGTAGATATTATTAAAGATATTATGGAAATAACTGAAAAAGAAGAACAAATGGGTTATAATGATGAAGGGTCTTATAGAAATGGCTATAATAATTCATACAATCATTATAATCGTTATAATAATAATTCTTCTTATAATCGTGGATATGGAAATAGTTATGGTTATGATAATGGTTATAGCAGACATACTGCTACTGACCAAATGATTGACAAACTTGAGATGATGATGCAAGATGCTACTTCGAAAGATAAAGCAACTATTCAGCGTTGTATTGAAGAGCTTAAAAATCAATAAAAATATTTTAAAGGGATAAGTAATAACTTATCCCTTTTTTATTTGGCTCGTTGGATTAGTCTGGTCTAAATCAATGCACTGTCTATGCATAGGTCGTGGGTTCAAATCCCACACGGGTCGCTCTACACCTTCGGGTGTATATAATCCTCACTGGGGATTTACAATGGATTAATTCTGGGGGTAAAAAGAATCAAATCTTTTTACCTCAATAATTTTACAAAAAGGATAAAAAGGAGAAATAAAATATGGATTTGAAATCAATTCTTGATACAACTGGTGATAATACTTTTTTTGATGAAGTAATTCGAGATTATTATAATAATCGAATTTTACTTCTTAATGATGATATTTCAGAAAATTTAATTGAAGATTGTATTATTTATATTATTAAATGGAATCAGGCTGATAAAGGGCTAGCTCGTGAAGATAGAAAGCCGATTACTATTTATATTAATAGTGGTGGTGGAGACAGTATTATTGCCATGCAACTTGTTGATGTAATCAAAGCATCTATGACTCCAATTAAAGTTGTTGGTATGTCTTTAGTTGCAAGTGCCGCTTTTCATATTTTTATTGCGGGTCATGATAGAGTTTGTTTTGATAACACAATTTTCTTAATGCATGATGGAGATGTAACTATTAGTAATAGTACAAGCAAAGCAAAAGACACCATGAAATTTATCGAAGAACTTGATAATCGTTATAAGAATCATGTATTGTCTTCAACAAAGATGACAGAAGATTTTTATGATGATCATTATGATATTGAGTTTTTCTTTTTTGGTAGTAAAGCAAAAGAATATGGTGTCGTAGATAAAATAATCGGTGAAGATTGTACTATGGATTATATATATTAATGGGGAATAAATATGGATTATAAACGACTGGAGAATGAAACAGATAAGGATTTAATTAATCGCATTTGTTCTGAAAAAGATAATATAGGTAGTTGGCAAGATGTGGCAAATATAATTAATAATATACTTGGAACAGCTTTTACTGAATCTAAGTATAGAAAAAATTTTAGGTTATATTCTCAAGGATATCATGATAGTCAAGCAAAACTTGCTGAAGAACATAGTACAGAATTAGAGAATAAATTAAATGAAATAAAAAAAGAGCGTATTAAATTACAGACTCTTAATATAGAAAGAAATAAACTTGATAGGATAGAAGCAAGAAAAGAATTGTACTATGAACAAATTGGTAATATGATTACTGCTCTTCCATCTCCTGTTTTTGATATAGAATATGACTCTGATTTAGCCCAAATATATGAAGATGATAAAGAGCAATATCTTTTAACTATTGCAGATATACATTCTGGTGCTACGTTTAAAACTGAATATAATGAATATTCACCTGATATTATGATTGAAAGATTTGCTGAATTAACTGAAAGAACTATTAATTTTATTAAAAAACACAACTGTAAAGTTCTTTATGTGGCTGGTTTAGGCGATTTTATTCAAGGTTGTATTCATATGAACGATTTAAAAATAAATGATTCAACGGTTGTAAAAGCTACTGTTCAAATAAGTCAAATAATGTCGCAGTTTTTAAATAATGTATCTAAATATGCATATATTAGATATTATCATATTATTTCTTCCAATCATTCTCAAATGAGATATCTTGGCACAAAAGCTAGTGAGCTTATGGGAGAAGATATGGAATATATTATAGGACATTATATTAAAGATAGTCTTATTAATAATAAAAATGTTGATGTATTTGTTGATGAAGAAGCAAGTGATTATAAAGAATTTGAAATTTTAAATTATAAAATAATTGCGATGCACGGTCATCAGGTTAAAGATATTAATACCTTATTAAATAGTATATCTTCCAAAAGAAATGAGATGATTGATTATATTATTTTAGGACATCAACACAATCATAAAATCATTACAGGAAATGATGGATGTACATATGATACAGAAGTATTGGTCAGTCCTTCGTTTGTGGGCAGCGACCCTTTTGCAGATTCTATTATGAAAGGAAGTAAAGCCGCTGTAATGATTTATGGTTTTCATGAATATGAAGGTCATAACGAAACTTATAAGTTTATATTAAATTAAATTCGAGTTGCTTCGAATTAAATCATATGGGATTGAGAAATATAAATGGCGTATCATGCCGTTTATATTTCTCAATGTACATTTGCTCTTATAATTCAATGGTAGAATGATAGATTTGTAATCTATTCATGGCGGTTCAAGTCCGTCTGGGAGCTTTTTAAAAAATGATTAAAAGGAGGAAGTGGATTATATGGCTTTTATGAAGCAAGCAAAGACTGAAGATGAAATAAAGAAAATGACAGTAAAGCAAGTTAAAGAAGCTTATAATACACTTGCTACTGATTATAATCATTTAATTGAATTTGATTATTATTATTGTCATTGTTGTAATACGTTTCAGTCTAAAAGTAATTTTTATAAAAATAAAAATAATGCTAGTGGTTATTTTCATATGTGTAAGAAATGCACTATGAAAGCAGCCACTGATTATAATAAGAAAGATGGTACTTATAAAGATAATCGAGAAAAAACAATTCAAGTATTGAGAATGATGGATTATATGTTCGATGATGCTTTATATACCAGTCTTTTACAAAAAGTAAAAGCAGATGTTGGGGAAAGAACAATAGAAACAGCATGGCAAAAAATGATTGTTGCTTTATCTTCTCTTCCACAATATACAGATAAAACTTTTGCTAATTCTGATTTTGGAACTCATACAGAATCAATGGATGAAGATGATGAAGAAATTAAAGAACTTATAAAGGCTGGTAGAAAGAGATTTGGTAAATATCCATCTGAAGAATTATATTTTCTTGAAAAAGAATATGAAGATTGGGTGACCAGATATCCATGCGATAATAAAGCACAAGAAGAATTATTTAAGCGTGTTTGTTTTAAACAATTGGAAATAGATAGAGCAACTAAAGCCAATCGAGATACAAAAGATTTAGATAAATCTTTGCAAGATTTACTAGGTTCGTTGGGTATTAAGCCTAATCAAAATAGTACTGAAAGTTTAACTAGTCAATTATCATTTGACCAGCTGATTGAAAAATGGGAAGACGAAAAACCCATTCCAGAACCCGAAGGAGAATTTAAAGACATAGACCATATTGGAATGTTGGTTGATGCTTTCTTTAGAGGACATATGGCGAAAATGATGGGAATTAAAAATGCGTTTTCAACTATATATGAAAAGGTAATGTCTAAATATACAGTTACAAAACCTCAATATGATGAAGGAGCTGACAGTGAAACTCTATTTAATAAAATATTTGGAGAAGAAGCTGACCGTGAATTAAATGATAGTTGAAAATAAAAAAAATATAAAAGAACTTGAACGAGAAAAGTCTCAAAAAATTATGGAGACTATTGCTTGGAGAGCTGGTTACTATCGTGCTAATCCTCAAAGGTTTTGTAAAGACATATTAAATATTAATCTTAAATGGTTTCAAGCTATATTGATATGGGCAATGATGCATAATAACTATTTTATGTACCTTGCCGCAAGAGGAGCTGGAAAATCGTGGCTTACAGCGGTCTATTGCTGTTGTCAAGCGATTTTATATCCTAGTAGTAAAATTATAGTTACTGCGTCCGTCTTGAAGCAAGCGAATGAGGTTTTGCTTAAAATACAAGATGAGATATATCCGCACTCTCCTATTCTTCAATCGTGTATAAAAGAAATGAAGATAGGTCAGAATGATGCGTCTATATATTTTAAAGGTGGTTCTTGGATTAAAACTAGAACTAGTACCGAGAATTCTCGTTCTGCAAGAGCAAATATAATTGTTGTTGACGAATTTAGAATGGTAGATAAAAAAATTCTTGATAGTGTTATTAGAGAATTTTTGAAAGCTCCTCGTCATCCTAAATATTTAGATAAACCAGAATACGCTCATATGACAGAACGTAATAAGGAATTATATTTATCATCTGCATATTTTAAAAGTTCTTGGGCTTATACAAAAGCTCAGACTTATACTGCTAATTTCTTCAGTGATAAGCAAAAATACTTTATTTGTGGTCTTCCTTATCAATTATCTATTAGAGAAGGACTTCTTGATAGAGGACAGGTTGAAGACCAAATGTCCGAAGCAGATTTTAATGAAATAGCTTTTTCTATGGAGGATGAATGTTTATGGTATGGAGATACTGAAGGTGGATTATTTAAATTTGATTCATTAAATAAAATAAGAAGAGTTAAACATTGTCTTTATCCTTTAGATTATTATAATGAGAAATTTCCAATACCTAATCCTCCTGCTGGTGGTAAAAGAATTATGTCTGTGGACGTTGCGCTTATGGCGTCAACTAAGAAAAAAAAGAATGATGCTTCATCTATTTATATAAATGATGCTATAAGAACTACCACTACAACTTATCAATCTAATTTTATTTATGGAGAGAACTTTGAAGGATTGACTACTGATGAATTAGGTACAATTATTATGAGATATTTTTATAAATATAAATGTACAGATTTAGTAATTGATACCAATGGAAATGGTTTATCCGTTTTTGATTATATTATAAAAGACCAATATGACCCAGATACTGGAGAAGTATATGGAGCATTAAATTGTTGTAATAATGATGAAATGGCTATTAGATGCAAAGTTCCAAATGCACTAAAAGTAGTATGGTCTGTTAAAGCAACACCTGATTTTAATAACACTATTTGTGTATTATTAAGAAATGCTATTAATAATGGAAAGATTAATTTCTTAATTCCAGAACAAAATGCAGATGAGGTAATTGCTGAAGAGTATAAACCTTATAAAAAAATGACCCCTATGGAACAGGCAAAAATGAAAATGCCATATGCTCAATGTACATTAGGAGTATATGAATTAGTTAAACTTAAATATTATATTAAGAATAATAAAATAACTGTATTTGAACCATCAGGTTGCAGAAAAGATAGATACTCTTCTATCGCTTATAATTACTGGTGTGCTTCACAATTAGAATTACAATTACGTCCCCATAATGAAGATACTCAATCTTTAGTAGAAAGATTAACTATAAAAAAGGGACGTTTTCATAAAAACACATTATAGGAGGTGCGCTTTGGCTCGAAAAAATAAAACCGAATACGATGCTGCGACTAGCGCATCAAATAAACAAATTGATTCTCAAGAATTGAAACAAATGAAAGAACAGTTTTCAGATGAACGAAAATATAATTTCACAACTGCAATTAATTCATTACATCAATTCAGAGAAAAAAGTAAGGATTACAGAAAATCAATTGCAACTTTTGATAAAGAACAATTGATTAGTTATTTAAAGAATATTGGAAGTAATGAAAATAATTTAAGAAATCTTTCTTGGTATATGTTTTATCGTAGTGCAATATATAGACGAATTATTTTATATAATGCTTGTATGTTTGAACTTGACGCAAGAAGTATTATTCCTAAATATTCTTTAATACAGAACAATAACGATAAACAAATACTTAAAAGTTATTATGAAACAGCGGCTATGGTAGATAATATGAGTTTGCGGGCTAATTTTTTAAAAATTTTTATAACTTGTTTTACTCAAGATGTATTTTATGGAGTAGCTTATTATAATGATGATGGATTATATATTATGCCATTACCTCCAGAATATTGTAAATTAGTAGGACAATTTACTAATGGAGATTTTGCTTATGCTTTTAACATGATGTATTTTACAGGAACAAATAGAGATTTATTAGATTATTGGGGTGAACCCTTTACTTCTATGTATAAAGAGTATCTTAAAGATACAACTAATAATCGCTGGATGCTAATGCCTGAAAAATATACTGCTTGTTTTAAGCATAATGTTGAAGATTGGATGGTAATAATTCCACCATTTAGTGGATTGTTGAATGATATTATTGCTTTAGAAGATACTAAAAATGTTCAAGCTATTGCAGATGAACAAGATATTTATAAAATGGTTTATATGACAATGGAAACTCTTGGTAAAACAATTGATGATTGGAAAGTAGACCCAGAGATTCTTATTAAATATTTTGATAGAATGTGCGATGATGCTATTCCTGACTATACTGCTGCTGCTATAGTACCAGCAAAATTAGATACAATTTCATTTGATGATAATAAAAATGCCGACATTAATAAAGTATCAAATGCAACAAAGAATGTATTAAATAATAGTGGTGGTGCTCAATTATTAAATTCTCAAGCTATTCAAGGTACAACTGGTTTATTAGCAGCGATTAAATTAGATACAAAAATGGCAATTTCTTCTCTCCTTCCTCAAGTACAAGGATGGTTAAATAGATTTCTTGGTTATTATATTAATGACCCTTCTAAAGTCAAATTCTTTGAAGTATCTTATTTTACTAAATCAGACTTAAGAAAAGAGTTACTGGAAAATGCTACCTATTCTTTACCAACTAAACTTGCTGCTAATGTTTTGTCTGGTTTTTCTGAATTAGAAACTTTAGCATTAAATCATCTTGAAGAAGATATATTAGGATTGGGCGATATATTAACTTCTCCTCTTCAATCTTCACATACCACAAGTAATGTTGGTGGTGAAGATTTAAAGAAAGATGATTCAGAGTTAACCGAAGATGGAGAAAAATCAAGAATCAAACGAGACCGTTCAAATGGATAAAAAGGAGAATTAAATGAGTAAGAAAAATTTTATTAAAACATCTGATAAAGAAATTTGGTTATTGTTAAAAAAAGAAGGATATACAGAGCTTCCAAAAGAGGGAGATAAATGGGTATTTCTTAATGATAAAGAATTTAAATTTTCTAATCATGACCAGAATAATATGGAATTTACAAATCAGATGTATATTTGATATATAGAAAGGATGCGATATCTTATGCCGAACAAGAAGTTGTTTACATTTGATGATTTATATTCTTTCTTCCTTAAACAAAATAAAAATATTAATTTCAATTCAAAAGAATCTGATACTGAAATTGTTGTTCAAGTATTAGGTTCTTTATCTTTTGAAAATAAAAATGTATATGAGGGATTAGCTCCTGTACATTTGCAAGCATGTCATACTGACCGTAATAGAAATGGTTCTTCTATTTCTGCGAAAGTAATGAAAAAGGCTTTTCCTACTTTTAAGAATAAACCTATTTTAGCTTATATTCATAAAATAGAAAATGAAGATGGTGAAATGGAAGAAGTTTTTGGTTGGCACGCAATGCATGAAGACGAAGACGGAAATACAATATATGATGAACGTATGGTTGGTATTATTCCTGAATCTAGTTCTCCTACTCTTGAATATGATGAAGTTAAACAAAAATATTATGTGAATATTGATGGTTTTATTTATGAAGAATATTCACACGCCAAAGATATTTTAGAGAGGATGGGGGAAGCTTCTGTAAGTATTGAAATTAATGTTACTCAGCTTTCATATGATGCCAAAGAAAAACTTCTTTTAATTGAAGATTTTTATTTAAATGGCGTAACCATTTTAGGTAAAGACCCAAATGGTAATGATGTAGAAGCAGGTATGGAAGGAAGTAATATAAAACTAACAGACTTTAGTAGAGAACATAATAGTATGTTTAGTTTAAATAATGATTTGTTAGATGCAATAAATAAATTAAATAACACACTTGCATCTTTCAATATAGAATCTTTGGAGAAAGGAGGAGAAAGTCAAATGAACAAATTTGAAGAGCTGCTTGCCAAGTATGGTAAAACTGCTGATGACATTGATTTTGATTATGAGTCTATGTCTGACGAAGAATTAGAGACAAAATTTGAAGAGCTGTTTGGAGAATCTAGTGGCGAGGATAATACTCCTTCGACTGAAGATGATTCTGAGAATTTTGAAGATAATCAGGAAAATGAATCTGAAGACAATAATCAAGAAGACGACAATCAAGAAGATGATTCTGATGATAATCAAGAAGAAAATGATAATGAGAATGTAGAAGACACACAAGAATATAGTATTGAATATTCCGTAAATAATATGAATTTTAAAACAAGTCTAAATGATATTCAATATGCATTAACAACTCTTGTTAATGATACATATTCTGAATCTGATGGAACTTATTATTCTTGTATTGTTTATGATGATTGTGTTGTAATGGTTGATTATTGGACTGGTACTGCTTATAGACAAAGTTATAAAGTTCGTAAAGGAGTTTATTCTCTTACAGGGGATAGAGTAGCTGTTAGAGCGGTATATCTTACAGCCGATGAAGAAGCTGAGGTTGATAAAATGAAAACTAATTATTCTTTATATGAAAAAGAATTAAATGAGTATCATAACACCGAAGCTAAAGTTGAAAAACAAACTATTATAACTAAGCCCGAATTTTCTTTATTAGCTGGAAATTCAGAAGACTATGATAATCTTGTAAATGAAATTAATGATGATAAACTCCATCTTAATTATACAATTGAAGATGTTCAAAAGAAATGTGATGAATATCTTCTTGCTTATGTAAAAGCTGGAAATCAAATTAATTTTGAAAAAGATAATACAACAGAAACTACACAAACGCATTTGTTTAGACTTCCTAATCAAAGTACAAAGAAGCCTAAAGGACGTTATGGAAATCTGTTTAATAAAAAGTAAATATTAATTTTATTTGAAAGGAGAAAAAATTATGGCTATTAAATATACCATTACAAAGTATGGTGTATCATTTCCTACCAAAGTGGCTGCCTCTGCTGGCTCTCCTCATATTTATAATATCACTTTGACAAATGATACACCGAATGGAAAAATTGTTGGTCGTGGCGCATGGCAAGAACTTGACCGTTATGCTGAAGCTGCTGCTCCTACATTTGAACTGGAAGTTAAAGGTCAGGCAACTAATGGAAATTGGTATGTAGAAGTAAAGAGTGTTGATGCTAGTGCAGATGTTCTGTACATTCATATGCCAGTTATTATTGCTGAAAATTTCACACGTAAGTTTGCTGATGAGAAGAATTTCTATCTTCCTGCTGGTACAGTAGCGAAAGCTTATACTCTGATTCGTGGCGATATTCTTGAGTATTCTGAGGAATGCTTTAGTGCTACCCCTACAGTAGGTGCTACGATTACTACTTGTAATGCAACAACAGGTAAGTTAACTGTCTAATTTTTAAGGAAAGGAGGAATGTAAGATGGCTATTATGAAATTTAGTACAACTCATTTAAATAACCTCTTTTCTGGTGGAGAGAATGGTTATGAATGGGATTCTGTTAAGAATCTGATGTTTGACCTTAGTGATGGTCTGGACATTTGTGATGAAGAAGGAAATAAAATAAACAAGAAAGAAGCAGAAGCAAAGATGCGCAATATCATCTTCTCTGTTCTTGGTCTTGATGCTTCTAAAAATCCTACAAAGAGAGATATTAAGAGAGCCTTTAATCGTCATGGTGAAGAATTCTTTGAAGTAATTGAAGAGCTGGTTGATATAAAGGTTAATACTGATCTTCAGGCAAATGATTTCTTCAATGATTTCGTTGAATATCGTAATATTGCTCTTGGCGATTCTAATGAGTTTTATACAGAAGATAAAACTATTCTGGCTGTAAGTAAAGTGTCTGGGCATCATCATGACTTTGAGTAAATTAGAGTCCGTACAGTGAAAACTGTATGATAAAAAACGCATTGAATTGCTGGAAATCCGTAAAGCTAATTAAACTACAACGTAAGGATGAAATAAGCCTAAGCGTGAAAGTGGCGAAAGCAGAAAAAATTAATTAGATGATGCATGGTTAAATCCTAAACATTTTTATAATCGGTAATCAGCAACTAAGACCCGAACAGGGTAAAGCTCAACGACTATTCCTTTGGTTGTAGTAATACAACAATAGAAGTACGGCACAAGTGTGTGGGTGAGAATCCCTTAAATGGAAGTGGTGCGCTTGTTGAAAGACAAGAAGATATAGTCTGTTCACAAATGAAAGTTTGTGGAATTATTAATGATTCAACAGGGGGTAACGTCCCTTAAAATTATTCTTCTTATATGTATATATTATATAAAGTGTGGTGATTATTTGTATAAGGATATATTGTGTGGAATATATTGCATTGAAAATAAAACAACTCAAAAGAAGTATATAGGTCAATCTAGAAATATAAATTCTAGATGGTGTCATCATAAAGCAGAATTGAACAATGGTATTCATGATAATGACTATCTTCAAAAAGCATGGAATAAATATGGTGGAGATGATTTTAAATTTTATATACTTGAAGAATGTGATATTTCAATGCTAGATGATAAAGAAAGATATTATATAGAATTGTATGATACTTTAGACCATTCTAAAGGATATAATTTAAAAACTGGTGGGCAAGATACTAACTATAGGTCAAAAGAGACAAATAAGAAATTATCTGAATCTATTAAACAATCTTATAATAATTCTAATTTAAGAGAAAGAAGAAAACAGGATGCGCTTAAACAATGGGCAAATCCTGATATAAAAAAGAAAATAATGGGTTCAAATAATGGAATGTATGGTAAACACCATACTGAAGAAGCAAGAAAAAGTATGAGTGAAAAACATAAAGGTATTGTTCCCAAACATAAAAATTTAACACCTGTGTTATGCGTAGAATTAAATAAAGTATTTGATAATGTAACTGAAGCTGGGAAAGCTTTGGGTTTTAATGGTACTGCTATATTACAGGTATGTTATGGAAATAGAAAAACTACCCATGGTTATCATTGGGAGTTCGTAAAAAAAGAAGAATAATATATGTTAAACAATTAAGTAGTTTACAAAGACTTGGAGCTGGTGAGTCCACAACTATTCCTATGAGCACATATGGTGCAGCTGTAGGTGCAGATATTGCTCGTTATCTTGTAGGTCAGGAAGATTGGGCTAAACTGGTTACTAAACTGGGTGAAGCTTTTACAAAGAAACTTACTGATATGGTTTATGCAGAAGTTATGAATGCTTATCAGCAAATCCCTGTATCTTCTGCTCAGATTGGCAATTTTGTTGGTAACGGTACTCTGGTTAAAGCTACTCTTGATACGATTATTGAAAACGTTGGTGGTCTGAATGATTCCGATGTTTATATTCTTGGTACAAAGACAGCTCTGAAACAGCTTAATACAATTAGTGATGTTAACTGGAGAGCAGAAATCGACAAAGAAGCAGTTTCTCGTACTGGCAGACTTGGTTGGTATGAGTCTACAGACCTTATCGAAATCCCTCAAAGATTTGATAATAATGATGTTACTAGGAGACTGGTAAGTGATAAGATTCTGCTTATTATGCCTAAAACTTCTGACAATAAATTCGTCTGGGTTGTTGACCAAGGTGAGACTCTTATTGACGAAATTACAGAGCGTGGAGAAGAGCACGGTCGTATTGATGATGTTATGAAGTATGAAATGCAGAGAAGTTTCGGTGTTACAACTAAGATTGGTAGATACTTCGGTGCATGGATTCTTCCGTAATTATTTTAAAAAAATATTGATTAAAAGGAGAAAATAAAATGGCAGTAAAGAAAACAACTACAACGACTCGTAAGAATTCTTTTGTTAAAGAAGCAGAGTCTGTTGTAGAGAATACAAAACCTGAAACAGTTGAAGCAGTAGAAGTAAAAGAAGCCCCTGTTAATACTGAGACTTCTAAAAAAGCAGTTAAAAAATTTAATCCAGATGATATGATTTTATGTCAATCTATTTGTGTGGGTCAGACATTTGTTAAAGGTTTTAAGAGTGGAACAATTTATACTTTTGAAGCGCTTGGAGCTGAAGAATATATTGAATATAGAGATTTGGTCGCTGCTGTTCGTTCTAAAGATAGTATTTTATTTAAACCATTTATTGTTGTTTTAGATGAAGATTTTATTAACGAACAAAAAACGCTTAAATCTTTTTATGAAAATATGTACACTCCAGAAGATTTTGAAGAATTTTTCAGATTAAACCCTAATCAAATGGTAGAAGCTCTTAATAATATGCCAATTGGTATCAGAGAAACTATTAAGAGCATGGCTGTTGGAAAGATTCAAGATGGAGTATTTGATAGTGTAGCAAGGATTAAAGCACTTGATGATTATTTTGGGACTAAAATGATGCTTCTGACAGAACTGTACGGTGATGATTAAGGAGGTAAAAAATGCCTTCTCAAATTTATTATAAAGAAGTATATTCTCAATTTTTTTTAAAAGTTGAAGGATATGATATCTTTGATAAGAATATAAGTGATGAATATAGAGAGGCACTTTTGTGTAGTTGGTTGCGCTCTTCTATTGGAAAACCTTATGTTAATAGATTGTTTTCAACTGTCACTTTATCAGACCCTTATCAAGATGAAGACCCTGAGACAGGGGAAATTATAGATATGGATGGCATTATTGAATATGAATTAGTAAATAAAATAGATGAGGACTTTGGTGATAAGCAGTTTATTATCGAAGTCCTTGCTTATGGTATGGCTTTATGTTGGTTAGAACCGAAAGTGTATAGTTTAACTAATATTGCACAAATGTTTTCAACTAGCGATGAGCGATTTTTTAGTCAAAGCTCCCACCTTTCTGAATTAAGGAATCTTCGTGATGATTTAATTAATCATCAAAGGAGTTTAATTAGAGACAGAGGTTATTCTAATAATTCGTATATCAATGGGAAATCCGTAAGTTCAAGACTGCGAGGTGAGTGATATGGAATATTTATATGGTCACTATAGTAATGAGCAGTTTGAACAATTCAAAAAACAACTACATAGTAAAATTCATTGGTTGATTCTATATAAAGACCCTAAGAAAAAAGAAGAATATCCTAATGTGGATTTCAACAAATATTTTGTTTCTTTGATGCAAGAGATAGACAGTTTGAATGAACTACTCTTCTATCCTCCACAGATTGTAGAGATCACTTGTTTATTGCAGACGGCATACAGAGAAACGAAACAAAATCCTTTTAATTATCATAATTATAGAAAATGTATCCTAGATGCTCATTCATTAGTAGATAAAATACAAGAGGTGTCTAATTGATTACTTCTGATATGTATCAAACTATGTTAAATAATAAAGGTAGAAATTTATCACAAGTCAGACAATATAATTCTGCGCTGGTGATGAATGCTACTTTTACAGGAGATATAGGATACAAACAAGTATATATTTTAGATAAAGAAGAAGGATGGATTTATGAAGATGCAAAATACTCAAAACATGCTACTCCTTCAATTTTAAAAGATGCAGTTGATTATTATCTTCAATTTAGACCTCGTATTCATTATCCAGTTGGAACATATGTATTTATTCCTAACGATGAAGATTATGAAATTGGTTTTGAAGATTATGAACCAATTGACCCTTTTAAAGATGAAAATTTTGATGTTAATAAATTATGGATGATTGTTGGCAGGAATGATGCCAATGAGTTTGTCAGATATAATATTATTAAATGTAATTGGAATTTTAGATGGATAGCAAGAATGAACGGTGAAAATAAAGTGTTGAATGTGTGGGGAAGCGTCCGAAACGCAAATTCATATACAAGTTGAGAGAATTAAAATCTCACAGCTCGCTGTATTTGGAAACATTACAGTGTATTCCTTCGTATATGCTGGAATACCCTTATAGCCTTAATGCTAAAACAGAAAGATGAAATATGCTTAAATGGTATAGTTTGAAAAGATTAAGGATTGGGCAATCAGCAGGAAAGATTCGAATAGAATCGTCCTCAACGACTATGGCTGAAATGCCAGTAGGGAGAAGTCTCCTGAAATGAAGGACTCCTAAGTATGTATATATTACATATATGGTGAATGATATAGTCTGTACTTATACGAAAGTATAAGAAAATTGTTTATTAATATAATTGGTAATTAAGACCAGACAGTGGGTAGCTCCCATTTCTTCCAACCCTGATACGGAAGATTATGGTCTTATTTTAGTACAAATTTTCAGGGAGGTTTGAAAATGACAAGTAGAGAGATATATGAAAATAATAAAGAAGATTTAATTAGAAGACGATTAAACGGAGAAATAATTAAAAACCTTGGTATTGAATATGGAATACCAAAAGGTTCATTAATAAAATTTTTTGAAGAAGATGGTATTATATTAATTCCAAATTATAAAACAGAAAAATATAAAAATGAAGTAATTGATTTATATAATCAAGGTTATCACATCCATCAAATTGCTGAAATAGTTCATTCCAGTCATGCGGTCGTTAAAAGAACTTTAATTGAAAATGGAATTGAATTAAGAACCCTTAATCAAAATCATAGAAAATGGGAATTAAATGAACATTATTTTGATTGTATAGATACTCCTAATAAAGCTTATATTTTAGGTTTTTTATATGCTGATGGATACAATTCATTAGAAAAGCATTTTGTCAGAATTGCTCTTCAAGAAGAAGATAAAGATATATTAGAAAAAATGCGAATTGAATTAAACAGTTCTAAACCTTTGAAGTATTTAGATTTTAAAGGAGAAATACGACCTAATGGTTATACTTGTAAAAATATGTATCAACTTGAGGTATACGGTTCGCATATATGTAAGACTTTAGATGAAATAGGAATGCATCAAAATAAAAGTTTAATTCTTCAATATCCAAATATAATAGATGAAAAATTTCATTCTCATTTTATAAGAGGTTATTTTGATGGAGACGGTTCTATAACTTTAATAGAAAAAAATAATAAAATTACTTCTTTTAATATAACAATTACTTCAACTGATTCTTTTTGTAAATCCGTTTATAATATCTTATCTATATATTTAAATGTAGAAAAATTTAAAATTAATGATGCATCTTGTCACAATGGAACAACAAGAGTATTGTACAATTCTAATAAACAGTCTTGTTTAAAATTTTGTGATTGGATGTATAAAGACGCAGATATGTATTTAGAGCGTAAATATAATAAATATCTGCAATTAAAAGACTATTTGTCAAACCAAAATAATAAATAAATCTTGATAATATTAACGCTATTATCAAGTAACATATTAGGGAGTATGGAATAGTGATTATTCGCTACAATTAGATAATGTTACAAACGCTTGGTTACCAGATACTTATCTTTTGTATGGAGATGATTTATACAATTATAATTTATGTGATACAAGATATCTTCAACATGAACATAGATTTATGTTAACACATAATAAACTTGACCCTAAAGTTTATACTGTTACTAAAGTTCAAGACTTAGTTCCACAAGGAATTATAAAATTAACTTTAAAACAAGATGAATTAGATGAAGTTAGGGATAATGTAGATTTAATGCTTTGTAATTATTACAATGGTTCTGGAGAAGTTGTAACTAAACAAGAATCTCATATAGATGATACTGCAAGAAGTTATTTATGGTCTGCTATTGTGGATGAAGACGGTGTATTACAAAGAAATCGTACACAAGATAGGGTATTACATATAGCAAAAACTTCTTATTTTAATGTTGAATTTTTCTTAAAAGATAAATTACAAGATTTAAATGCAGAATGGCGTATAGATTATAATGGTGAATCTGATTTATCAGATGAAGAGATTGAGCATTTGTGTAATTTATTGGTTATGCGTCAAATAGATAAAACTACAATATCTATTAAACCAGCTAAAACAAATAAATTAATTGGTGAAAAGTTTATTTTATCCGTTCAAGATTCTAATGGAGATTATGCATCTTCTGTTGAATTGGAGGTTCAGAAATGAAAAGGGATATAAAAGGAATTTCTAGGGATTTAGATGATAGAAGAAACAATGATATAGTTTATAAAAAAGATAAATTATTTAAAATGTTTAATGAAGATCCAGATTTAAAAGATGTGCTTGGGGTTTTAGAACCTAAACCATTAAATGAATATTTGGATGTAGATAATCCAACTGAAGAAGAATTAAAACTACGACAAGAAATAATTGAATATAATGAAAAAATTAAACATGACCAAATTGTGCCTTTTCTTAAATTAAACGGATTGCAAAAAGAAGTATTGAATTTTGTTATGTTCGATGTAAGAGATGATGGTGTTGATTATTATAATGACACTATGAAGAAACAATATATTGAAGTTATGTGTGTTGTTCATGAGAATGATATGGAGACAGAATATGGAATTGTAAGAACAGATTTATTAGATTATATAGTCAGAGATTTATTGTGTTGGACAAATGCTTTAGGGTTTCAAGTAGTCCTAGAAGAAGATAGACCTTACATATTAGATGCTGATTATTATAGTAGACGAATGAGATTTGCGATTAAAACTCCTAACTTAGTTAATAAACATATGGGTAGGAATAATAAATATGACAGCTTCAAATTCTAAAATAAGTTTATTACAATTATATTTTGGTGACCCATATCAAGTTTCAGATAAAATTACAATATTCCAACCTACTATTGGTGGAATACTTGAATATGATAAACAATTTGGAGAATCTGAATTTTGGTCAATGCTTAATGTATTTATTGGTAATACTACTTCTTATAGATTATTATTATGGGATATGGGTATTGATTGGAATGAGATTTCTGATTTTCAATTATTTTCTTTATTAATTAAAACTTTGAAAGTTGAAAATACAGAAATATTATTTGGAGATTTAGATTTATCTTCATTTGACGCTTATATAAAACAAGTGCCTAATGAAGAAGGAGCTAATGACGAAAAAGAATCAGAGCCTAAACAGGAAATGATTCTTTGGAATCCTGAATTAGATATTGAGATAACTGAAGAAATATATAATAACATTGCTCTTTATATAAGAACAATGTTTAATATTTTTCCAAAAATTGAAAAAGCTAAAGGCAAAACAACAAAGAAATGGATTATAGAAGAAGATAGGATGAATCTTGCTAATGCGAAAAAGGAAGATACTACTTCTACTTTTTTACCATTAATTGAATCTTGTTGTTGTCATGCTGGCTTTAAATATAAAAAAAATGAATTAAGAGAAGTAGGTATTTATGAATTTATGAGAAGTGTACAACGTCTTCAAATTTATGAATCTACTACTGCTCTGCTTAAAGGAATGTATAGTGGTTTTATTGATACTAAAGGAATTGATAAAGAAGAATTCGATTTTATGAGAGATATAAAACCCGCAAATAAAAAATAATTATTGAAAGGAGAAATACTATCATGGCTTTTAAATTAGGTGATTTGATTATTGATAGAATTCAAATGGCTATGGCTGAAAAGTTTGATGGAACACCTCTGTATGTTCTGACTCAGCTTTCCGATGCTTCCATTGAAATTTCCGCTGAGTCTAAAGATACGACTGATAAGGACGGTACTCTGATTAAGAGATTCTGGAGAGCTAAGACTGGTACATTTACCGCAACTAATGCAATGCTGAACCTTAACGTTCTGGCTGCTCAGTCTGGTAATGATGCTAAACTTGCTTCTACTGAAGCCCCTATTCTGATGCCTAAGATTATCACTGTTAAGAGAGGTGAAACAGTTGACCTTGGTACTGGTTATACAGCTGGTGCTAGACTGACTGTTAATGCTCTTGGTACTAATGGTGCTATGGGTAAGGCTTATACTCAGGATGCTACAGCTTCTGCTACAGCATTTGGTCTTTCTGGCACGAAGCTTACTGCTCCTACAGATACAAATGAGGAACAGTATGTTATTAAGTTTGATAGAAATGTGAATGAAGGTGTTTATATTCTGAACTCCGCTGATAAATTCCCTAAGACTGTTAAACTTACAATGAAGGGATTATGCGTCGATCCCTGCGAGGCAGACACGCTCCGCGCTAAATTTCGTTTATAAATATTCGAATTATTGATATTTATATAAATGGCGACCATAGAGTAATCTATGCATGTTCAGTGTCTATAAAAAACGAACGTCATTAACAGCTATATCAGGGGAAGCCCAGAGACGGGTAATCCTGAGGAAAGACTTGATATAATATCAAGAATCCGCAGAGACTACAGGATAATATAGGTAACTATATTATTGAAGCTGTTGCCCTAATTTATAATTGTAATTATAAAAGGGATGATATATAGTCCGACCTCACGCAATAATCTAAACAAGAAACGTGAGAAGTAGGTGGAAACTCCTACTCGCCAGAAATGGTCAGTACCCTTTGCACAGGGAAAGTAACAGAATGGTTTATATTGTGCTTCCTTCCTTCCAGCCTAGTCCTGAGACTACTATTGCGCTGGGTGGGGACGATACCTCTATCGACTTTACTGGAGTAACGTTAAATAAATTAGCAAAGCTCCGCATGTATAGAAATATGCATGTAGTGATTATATAATTATTTTATATTATATAATCCTCCTTCACAACAATTGCTGGCAATCCTTAAAGCCAATTAAACCACAACATAATGATGAAAAATGCATAAGTGTGATGGTTACGAAAGTAGAAAAAATTAATTGGATGGTATAAGGTTAAATCCTAAGTACTATTTGAAATAGGTCTTCAGCAGCATATATCCAAACAGGATACTGTTCAACGACTATCCTTCGGGAGAGGAGTAGGTACAAGTGTACCGAAATGAGTGACACCTAAATAGGTGAAGATATAGTCTATTCTCATATGAAAGTATGAGCTGCCTTATTATAAGGCGCAACAAAAGTAACGAATTTGTTGGAATATTTAAAGATTTGCAGGTCGATTATTGTTCTGTAGATAAAACCCTTTATCAGGTTTACTATGCTACAGAAGATGCAGAGGAAGATTAATTTTATATTAACTCTTACTAATTTGACAATATTATAGTATGATGATATAATTTTAATATGCATATAATATATGGAGAGTTATTTAACTCTCCATATATCTTTTTTGTTTAATAATTAGTAAGAGGTAAATATATGGGAAATCAATTTAATTTTAATGAAGATTTTGAAGAATGGTGTATTAATAATAAAAGAACAGATTTATTATCTTTATGGGATTATGAATTAAATAAAAAGACGCCAAAAGAAATTTCCGCAAAAACAAGAAAAAAATATTATTTTAAATGTGCTAGAGGAATACATTCTAGCAAAGAAACGATTATTCTTTCTTTGACAACAGGAAGACAACAATTTCCTGTTTGCGATTATTGTCGTAGTTTTGCGCAATATATTATAGATAATTATGATAGAAAATATCTTGACGAATTAATAGCTTTAAATCCTGATGTCGATTTATGGCATATTAGAGCTAGGTCTAATAAAAACAAATTAAATATTGTATGTTATAAAAATAAGAATCATAAATACCAACAAACACCAGATGTGTTTAATATGAATGGATGTGGATATTGTTCTCATAAGTATCCACCTTTAAGAGAAGACTCTCTTCCAATGGAATATCCTAAAATGCTTAATTATTGGTCAACTAAAAACAAAAAAGACCCATATAGTTTTTATTCACAATCAGCAGAAAAAGTTTGGTGGAAATGCCCAAATGGAGAGCATGAAGATTTTCAAGCACGAATTTATTCAGCTGTTAATCATAATTTTCATTGCCAAAAATGTTCTAATAAACAAAGAGGACTTGAACAAAGGCATAATTTATTAGGGCAAAGATTTGGGTCTCTATTAGTTGTAGACGCAGATGTAGAAAGAACAGAGAAGAAACATGAAACTTATTGGTTTTGTCAATGTGATTGTGGGACTTTAAAATCAATTCGTTCTACTGCGTTATTAAAAGGGGAAATTTTAACATGTGGAAATAGAACTATACATAATTCTGGAGAAAATAATGGTAATTGGAAAGGCGGGATATGTTCTGCCAATATGTTAGAAAGAGGGTCTAAGCAATATAGTGATTGGCGTTTAGAATGCTATCGAAAAGATTATTATATTTGTCAATGTTGTGGCAATAATGAATCTGGTTTAAATGCTCATCATATATATAATTTTAGCAAATATCCAGAATTGAGATATAAGAAGTCTAATGGTATTACATTGTGTGAAACTTGCCATAGTATGATTGAAAAAGGCTCTTTCCATAGTGTATATGGAGTGCGAAACAACACACCAGAACAATTAGAAGAATATATAAACAACAAACGAAAAGAACTGGGAATTAATATTCCTTTTAATATAGAAGATTATTTAAACGGTAATATTTTAAAACCGAATGATATTGAAAGAAATGCGGTTTAATACGCATATAATATATAATAAATAAACAAAACATTCAAAAGGAGACAAACAGATATGGCAAGATATGATAGGAGCTGCATTTTATGTGGCAAAGTATATGAGTACTGTAATTCATGCAGCGCTTTTCAAGATAAGCCTGTATGGATGTTTAGTTATTGTAGTGAAGATTGTAAAGATATTACATCTTTGCTGACAGATTTTATTTATAACAAAATTTCTAAAGAAGAAGTTAAACAAGCTATTGAGAGTAAAGATACTTCTAGACATATGCAATATAAAGGAAGTTATGGAAAAGCCTATAAAGAAATTATGGGAGAAATTGATTCTAAAGACGTTGATGAAGAAGTGATTGAAAAAAAAGATGAAGAAATTAAACAAGATGTAGTTAAGGATATGGCAAATGAAACTGTATCTAATTTTAAATCTAACCTTCAGTCAGAATCAAAAAAGGTATATCCTAAAGCTATTGCTCACAAGCATGGCAAGTAATTCGTATTTATTGTATTAATTGAACAGTGATTTATTTAAAACAAAAACAATAGGGTGTAACTCACTGTTCGTGGGTTATGCCCTTTTTTTGTATTTTGTAAGGAGGAAAAGGATGAAAGACATAGATTTTGTTCAATCAAATTTAAAACCTAGACCTTATGTTTCAA